>Ga0209172_10001009_pt1 | contig 67196 bp, 68 predicted proteins | sample LarsenN4metaG_FD_184113 | JGI IMG/M metagenome (GOLD analysis project Ga0209172, IMG submission 184113) | Hot spring sediment bacterial and archeal communities from British Columbia, Canada, to study Microbial Dark Matter (Phase II) - Larsen... ...
TTCGTTGGTCGATGGGTGTGGCTCGCACCCCTCATCTACCACGGCGGGAGCCCTCTTCGTGCGGCATTCCCCAACCTCCCGGCGATCCCGAGCGCACGTCTTCACCTCGACCCCTGCGAAATCGAGGATGAAAATCCTCATCGCCAAGCCGGGGCTCGACGGCCACGACCGCGGCGCCAAGGTCGTCGCCCAGGCGCTGCGCGACGCGGGCCTCGAGGTGCTCTACACGGGGCTCAGGCGCACGCCCGAGGAGATCGTCCAGGAGGCCATCCAGGAGGACGTCCACGTGATCGGGCTCTCGATCCTCTCCGGGGCCCACGCGCCGCTGACGCGCCGGGTGATCGAGGGCTTGCGCGCGCATGGCGCCTCGGAGATCCGCGTGGTCGTCGGCGGCATCATCCCGCCCGGCGACGTGGCGGCGCTGCTGGCGATGGGCGTGGACCGCGTGTTCCCGATGGGGACGCCGCTGCCCGACATCGTGGAGGCGTTCTCGAAGGGGAAGGAGGACCGATGAGAGACGTCAGGCTCCACGCCGGCATCCCCGTCAAGCCCTCGTACGGGCCCGAGGACCTCGCGGGCCGCGACGTCGATCGCGACGTCGGCCGTCCCGGCGAGTACCCGTTCACCCGCGGGATCCACCGGCACATGTACCGCGACCGGCTGTGGACGATGCGCCAGTACATCGGGTTCGGCACGCCGGCCGAGACCAACGCGCGGTTCCGCTACCTGATGGCCCACGGCCAGGACGCCCTCAACGTGGCCTTCGACCTGCCGACCCAGCTCGGCCTCGACTCCGACGACCCCCGCGCCGAGGGCGAGGTCGGGCGCGTCGGCATGGCGGTCGACACGCTGGCCGACATGGAGGAGGCCTTCGCCGGGATCCCGCTCGACCGCGTGAGCGTGTCGCTCACGATCAACGGGATGGCCGCGCCGATCACGGCGATGTACTACGCGGTCGCCGCCCGACAGGGCGCGCCGGCCGACCGCGTCGTGACCACGCCGCAGAACGACATCCTGAAGGAGTTCATCGCGCGCGGCACGTGGATCTACCCCGTCGACGCCTCGCTGCGGCTGGTGGCCGACCTGATCGAGTTCTCGGCGCGCCACTACCCGCGCGCCAACCCCGTCTCCGTGTGCGGCTACCACATCCGCGAGGCGGGCTGCACGACCGCGCAGGAGATGGCGTACGGCCTCGCCATCGCCGCCGCCTACGTCGAGCTGATGCTGGCGCGCGGCGTGGCCGTCGACGACTTCGCGCCGCGCCTCTCGTTCAACTTCACGTGCTGGGGCAAGATCTTCGAGGAGGTGGCGAAGTTCCGGGCCGGCCGCCGGCTCTACGCCCGGATGATGCGCGAGCGCTTCGGCGCGACGAATCCCCGGTCGTGGATGTTCCGGACGCTCATCGGGGGCGGCGGCTCGGCGTTCACGGTCCAGGAGCCGGAGAACAACATCGTCCGCGGCGCCTACATCGCGCTGGCCGCGGCGCTCAGCGGCGCCCAGACCATGGCGCTGCCGACCTACGACGAGGCCTACACGATCCCGTCGGCCAAGGCCCAGCTCGTCGCGCTGCGCACCATGCAGATCTGCGCCGAGGAGTCGGGCGCGGCCGACACCGCCGACCCGCTCGGCGGCTCCTGGTTCGTCGAGGCGCTGACCAACGAGATGGAGGAGAAGATCCTGGAGGAGCTGGCGGCGGTCGACCGCATGGGTGGCATCGTCGAGGCCGTGAAGAGCGGCGCGATCCAGGCCGAGGTCGCGCGCCAGGCATACCTCTGGGAGCAGCGCCTGGCCTCGGGCGATGTCCGCAAGGTCGCCGTCAACTGCTACACGGGGGAGGGGAGCGCCGAGCCCGACCGCGAGGTCCAGCTCTACTCGTTCGACCCCGCCGTCGCGGAGGCCCAGGTGCGGCGCCTGGCCCGCGTGCGCCGCGAGCGCGACGAGGCCGCGGTGCGCGCCGCGCTCCGCCGCCTGGCCGACGAGGCGCGCGGGAGCGCCAACCTGATGCCGCCGATCATGGAGGCGGTCACCGCCTACGCGACGCTGGGCGAGGTCGCGCGCGCCATGAAGGACGTCTTCGGGGAGCACAAGGAGCCGGTGAGATGGTGACCGTGACGGCGCAGCGCTTCGCCTCCGGCATGACCTTCGACGAGTACGCGGCGTTCGTCGCCACGCCCGAGAACCTGGCGCGCGAGGCGTCGATGAACCGGCCGCGCCGCGACTGGAGCGGCGTCCTGCGCGCCTCGTACGAGGCGGCCCACCTGACCGAGGCCCAGCTCGGGGCCTGGCGCTGGCTCGTCGCGCAGCCGGACGGGCCGGCGAAGGTGCTGGTGATCTCCGAGGAATGGTCGTCCGACTGCCGCCGCGACGTGCCCGTGCTGGCGAAGGTCGCCGACACCGTGGGGCTCGAGCTGAGGGTCTTCCCGCGCGACGGCAAGCGCTTCAGCCGCAGCCCGGCGCCCGATCCCGCCGAGTCGCCGAACGCCGACCTCATGGCTCAGTTCCTGAACCGGAAGAACGGCCAGACGTGGCAGTCGATCCCCGTGGCCGCCTTCTTCACGGAGGACATGCGCCACCTCCACACCTACGTCGAGTACCCGGCGATCTACCACAAGGACCCGCTGGTCGGCGCGCTGCGCGCCGCGCGCCCCGGCGAGACGGCCGAGCAGACGCGGGAGCGCGGCGACCGCGAGTTCGCCGAGCTCCAGGCCTCGCCGTTCTTCCGCGTCTGGGCCTGCGCCGCGATCGACGAGATCGTCAGCATGCTGCACGAGCGGCTGCGGCTGGGCCCGCCCGCCTGAGCCGGTCCGCCGCGTGGCGACCTTCGACGTCATCGGCCGGGCGACGCCCAAGAAGGACGGCGCCGAGAAGGCGACCGGGCGGACGCGCTTCCTGCACGACCTCGGGCTGCCGCGGATGCTGCACGGCCGCATCGTCCGCGCGCGGGTGCCCCACGCGCGCATCGTGGCGATCGACACGGCCCGCGCCCGCCGCGTGCCCGGCGTCGTCACGGTTCTGACGGCCGCGGACGTCGAGCAGCATCCGTTCGGCTTCGCCCGCGACCACCTCGCGCTCAAGCGCGGCAAGGTGCGCTGCATCCGCGACGAGGTGGCCGCCGTCGCCGCCGAGACGCCGGAGGCCGCCGAGGAGGCGGCGGCGCTCGTCGACGTCGTCTACGACGAGCTGCCGGGCGTCTTCGACCCGGAGGCGGCGCTCGCGCCGGGGGCGCCGCTCGTCCACGACGAGGCGGGCACGAACGCGACCCCGCTCCGCTACCACTTCGTCCACGGCGACGTGGACGCCGCCTTCGCGTCGGCCGCCGCCGTCGTCGAGGGCGAGTACCGGCTGGGCTTCGTCACCCCGGCGTGCCTCGGCACCATGGTCGCCATCGCCGACTGGGATCCCGAGGGGCGCCTCACGATGTGGTCGACGACGCAGGTGCCGTTCCTCTACCAGCGCGACCTCGCGGCGGCCCTCGGCATCGGCGGCGACCGCGTGCGGGTCGTCCAGCCGCCCGTCGGCGGCAACTTCGGCCGGGGCCTCGACCTCTACCCGATCGACGTGATCGCCGCGCTGCTCGCCCGGGCGGCGCGGCGGCCGGTGAAGATCGAGTTCGACCGCGTGGAGGAGTTCGTCGCCTGCCCGACGCGCGAGCCGTGCGTGATCCGGCTCCGGACGGCGGCGGATGGCGACGGGCGGCTGCTGGCGCGCGACGCCCACGTGGTCATCGACGCGGGCGCCTACGTCTCGTGGGGCGCGACGACGCCGTACGTGATGCTCTCCACGGTGGCGGGGCTGTACCGCTGCCCGCTCGTGCGGTTCGACACGTCGATCGCCTACACGAACAACCCGTACTCCGGCTCCATGCGCGGGTACGGCAACCTCGAGTCGACGTTCGCCGTCGAGGCGCAGATGGACGACCTCGCCGACCGCCTGGGCCTCGACCGCCTGGAGATCCGGCGGCGGAACGCCACGCGGCCCGGCGACACCCACCCGCAGGGCTTCGCGATCACCTCGTGCGCGCTGGCCGAGTGCCTCGACGCCGTCGGCGACGGGATCGCCCGCGACCTGCCGCCGCCGCGCCCCGGCTGGCGCCGCGGCGTGGGCTACGCCGGCATGTTCCACGTCGGGGGCGGCGCGCGCATCTACCGCTCGGACGGCTGCGGCGCGATCGTGAAGATCGACGACTTCGGCCGCGTGTCGCTCGTCACCGGGGCGACGGAGATCGGCCAGGGGTCCGAGACCGTGCTCGCCATGATCGTCGCCGAGACGCTCGGCGTGCCGCTCGGGCGCGTGGACGTCGTGAACTCCGACACCGCGGTCAAGCCGTGGGACGTCGGCACCCACGCGAGCCGGACGACGTTCGTCGCCGGCAACGCGGCGCGGCTGGCCGCCGAGAAGGCCCGGGCCCAGCTCCTCGCCATGGCCGCCGAGCAGCTCGACGAGCCCGTGGAGCGCCTCGCCCTGCGCGACGGCCACGTCGTCGTCGCGACCGACCCCGGCCGCCGCCTGCCGTACGACCGCGTCGTGCGGGCCGGCCATCTCCGGGAGGGCGGCCGCACGATCGTCGCCGAGGCGTTCTACGACCCGCCCACCACCATGCTGGACAAGGACCTCCGCGGCAACGTGTCGGCCGCCTACGGCTTCGCGGCGCAGGCCGTGCTGCTCGACGTGGACGAGGCGACGGGGAAGATCGAGGTGCGCAAGGTGGTCTCCGCCCACGACGTCGGGCGCGCGCTGAACCCGCTGGCCGCCGAGGGGCAGGTGCACGGCGGCATCCACATGGGGCTCGGCTACGCGCTCGCCGAGCGGCTCGTCGTCGAGGGCGGCCACGTGCTCACGTCGACGTTCATGGACTATGCGATACTCCGGGCCGACGACATGCCCCGGATCGTCGTGCGGTTCGTCGAGAGCGTGGACGCCGAGGGCCCATTCGGCGCCAAGGGGCTCGGCGAGTCCGGCGTGATCCCGGTCGCGGCCGCCGTCGCCAACGCACTGAAGGACGCGCTCGGCGTCCGCTTCACGGCGCTCCCCATCACGCCTGCGGCCGTGCGCGCCGCCCTGGACGCCCGGTGAGCGGCGTCCCGCGCTTCACGGCGAGCGAGCGGCTCTGGCACTGGGCCTTCGCGCTCGGCTACCTGGCCCTGCTCGCGAGCGGCCTGCCGCTCACGTTCGAGGGACTGCGCGGACTGATCCGCGACTACACGCCCGTCATCGGCGTGCGCCTCCACCTCGCCTTCGCCGCGCTCTGGCTCGCGGCGCCGCTCGCCGTCGTCCTCCTCGGCGACCGCCGGGCGCTGGCGCGCGCGTGGCGCGACCTGGTCACGTTCGCGCCCGGCGACGGCGCCTGGCTGCGCAGCCTGCCGCGCTGGCTCGCCGGCGGCGCGCGCGAGCGGGCGCGCATCGACCGCGCCGTCGGCCGGTTCAACGCGGGACAGAAGCTCAACGCGATCTTCACGGCCGCGACCGCCGGGCTGCTGCTGCTGACGGGGCTCGCGCTGGTGCCGCTCCACGGCTCGCCGCTCGTCGCGTGGTGCGGGACCCCCGCGCTGGTCCACGCCGTCGCCGCCGCCCACCGCTGGCTCTCGCTGGTGGTCGTCGTGCCGATCGCCGCCCACGTGTTCATGGCCGCGGCGTTCCCCGCGACGCGGCCGTCGCTCAGCGGGATGCTCACCGGGGACGTCGACCGCGAGTACGCCGCGCGCCACCATCCGCGCTGGCGTCCCGCGGCGGGCGCGCGCGCCGGGGACGACGCCGCGTGAGGCTCCTGGAAGGGGTCCGCGTCCTCGATCTCTCGCGGATGCTGGCGGGCCCGTACGGCTCGATGCTGCTCGCGGACATGGGCGCCGAGGTGATCAAGATCGAGGATCCCGAGGGCGGCGATCCCATGCGGGCGATGGGGCCGCCGTTCCTGCCCGGCGGCGAGAGCGCGTACTTCCTGTCGATCAACCGCAACAAGAAGTCGGTGGCCCTCGATCTCACGCGCCCCGAGGGGCGCGAGGTGTTTCTGGACCTGGTGCGCGTCGCCGACGTGGTCTGGGAGAACTTCCGGCCGGGCGTGATGGCGCGCCTCGACTGCGGCTACCCGGCGCTGTCGCGGGTCAATCCCCGCGTCGTCGTGTGCTCGATCTCGGCGTACGGGCAGGAGGGGCCGTACCGCGACTGGCCGGCGTTCGACCTCGCGCTGCAGGCCATGGGCGGCGCGCTGAGCCTGACCGGCGAGCCGGGCGGCCGTCCCGTCCGCATGGGGCTTCCGATGGGCGATCTCGCGGGCGGCATGTTCGGCGCGCTCGCCGTCGCCGCCGCGCTGTTCCGCCGCCAGGCGACCGGCGCGGGCGCCCACGTCGACCTCTCGCTGCTCGACTGCCAGGCGTCGCTGCTCACCTATCTCGCCCAGTACTTCTGGACCGACGGGCGCGTGCCGGGGCCGCAGGGCTCGCGCCACGCCTCCGTCGTGCCATACCAGGCGCTGCCGACGCGCGACGGCCACATGATCGTCGCCGTCTTCGCCGAGAAGTTCTGGGGCGGCTTCTGCGCCGCGGTGGAGCGGCCCGAGTGGGAGCACGACCCGCGCTTCGCCACCAACCGCGACCGCGTCGCCAACCGGGAGGCGCTGGTGCCCCTGATCGAGGCGCTGTTCCCCGAGCGCACGACGGCGGAGTGGCTCGCGCGGCTCCAGGCGCAGGGCGTGCCGGCGGCGCCCATCCAGACCATCGACCGCGTGCTCGCCGACCCGCAGCTCGCCCGGCGGCGGATGATCGTGGAGATGGAGCACCCGCGCCACGGGCCGCTGCCGACGCTCGGCTCGCCGATCAAGGTCGACGGCCGCATGGATCTCGACGTGGCGCCGCCGCCGGACCTCGGCGAGCACACGGAGGCGGTGCTGCGGGACCTGCTCCACTATCCCGCCGAGCGCGTCGAATCGCTCGCGCGGGCCGGAGTCGTGAGGAAGGGGGGCGATCGATGAACGTCGCGGTCCTCGGAGGCGGCAACGGCGGCTACGCGATCGCGGCCGACCTGGCGCTGGCCGGTCACGGCGTGAGGCTCTGGCGGCGGTCCGACGCCGAGCTGGCCCAGCTGCGGCGCGCCGGCGCCATCGCGTTCGCCGGCGACGGGCGCGACGGCAAGGCCCGTCTCGCCGCGATCACGGCGGACGTCGGCGAGGCCGTCGGCGGCGCCGAGATCGTCGTCGTCGCGCTGCCGGCGACGGCGCACGAGGAGACCGCGCGGCGGCTGGCGCCCCACGTCACCGAGTCCCAGGTGGTGCTGCTCACGCCCGGGACCTTCGGCAGCTTCGTCGTGGCGCGCGAGCTCGAGCGGGCGGGCGGCAGGATGCCGCTCGCCATCGCGGAGACCGGCACGCTGCCATACCTGGCGCGCAAGACCGGACCGGCCGAGGTGAAGGCGCCGGTGCGCGCGGCCAACCTCCCGGTCGGCGTCTTCCCGGCGTCGCGCACGGCGGCGGCGCTCGAGCGCGTCGCCGCGCTGTTTCCGGCCAGCCGTCCCTGCGCCGACGTCCTCGACGCCGCGCTCACGAACGCGGGCGCCGTGATCCACCCGCCGCTCGTGCTCGTGAACGCCGCCGCCATCGACGCCGGCCGGCTCGACATCCACGGCGCGGGGACGACGTCGAGCGCGCGCCGGCTGATCGACGCCGTGGACGCCGAGCGGGTGGCCGCGCGTCGCGCCTGGGGGTACGCCGCGCCGCACTACGAGCAGGCGACGTACTACGACGAGTCGCGCGCGGCCGAGGGGCTCTACGGGGCCGGGGCGCGGAAGAAGGTCACCGCGAGCGGCCTCTGGAACGAGGCGATCGGCTTCGACCACCGCTACGTGCAGGAGGACGTCGCGCTGGGGCTCTCGCTGCTGGAGTCCGCGGCGCGGAGCGTGGGCGTGGACTCGCCGGCGATCACCGGGCTGCTGCTCGTCTTCGGCGCCCTGCTCGGCCGGCGCCTGACGGGCGCCGGCCGCGACCTGGCGCACCTGGGGCTCGGCGACCTGCTGCTGCGCGAGGTTCGCGCGCTGCTGCAGGACGGCTGGCGCTCCCCCCACTGGCGCCGGCTCTCGTAGGGCGCACGGGCGGGCCCGTCCCGGCGCGACCGGGCATCGCCGCCCCGGGGCCCGAGCCCGGCGCGCGCGTCAGGCCGGCGGCAGGCCCACCGCCTTGCGGATCTTGGCGAGCTGCCCCGCGTGGTCGTTCCAGTGGAAGTCGAACATCGCGCCGACGAACCGCGCGATCGGGATCTCGTCCGTGCCCATGAACTGCTTGAAGAGCGGCACGCGCGCCTTGCGACGCTCGAGCTGCGCATCGTCCAGCGTGTCGAGATAGCCGAAGACCTTCCGGCGCTGCTCGTCCAGGGCGTCGACGAGCTGCCCGAGCGACATCTTCTGGCGCTCGGGCGTCACGTGGACGGCGCCCGCGTTGATCTCGACCACGGGCAGGTTCCTCTCGTCGAAGCTCCTGAGGGTCGCCACCGGGTCCCAGCCCGGCTCGGCGAGCAGGTGGCACAGGACCTGCCGGGTCGTCCACTCGCCGGGGGCGTCCGAGCGCTCGAGGTGGGGCTCCATGCCCTGGAGCTGGCGGGTGATGCTGGCGAAGGCCGCGTCGTTCTTCTTCCGGAGCTCGCTGACGATCGGCATCGGGGCCTCCCTTCGGTCGGCGTCGGCGCTTGGGATGATCGCGGCGGGACCGGGGATTCCCGGCGCGTTGCCCGCCGCGCGCCGCGACGCTACACTCGGCGCTGGTGACGCTCCTCCTCGCGCTGACGGCTCTGGTCTGGCTCGCGCTGCTGGCGCCGCCCGCCTCCGGCCAGCCGCGCGTGGCCGTCGTCGCGGGCGGCCTCGACACCCCGTGGGCGCTGGCGTTCGCTCCCGACGGCCGGCTCTTCGTCACCGAGCGGCCGGGCCGCATCCGCGTCGTCGTCGACGGCCGGCTGCGCCCCGAGCCCGTCGCGACGCTGCGCGTCGCCGAGCGCGGCGAGTCGGGCCTGATGGGGCTCGCGCTGCACCCGGCCTTCGCGGAGACGCGGCGTCTCTACGCCTGCTACACGACCGAGAAGGGCGACCGGCTCGTCAACCGGGTGGTCACGCTCGTCCTCGACGGCCAGACGGCCCGCGAGGAGCGCGTGCTGCTCGACGACATCCCCGGCGCGTCCATCCACGACGGCTGCCGGCTCAAGTTCGGCCCCGACGGCAAGCTCTACGTGACGACGGGCGACGCGGGGGAGCGGCCGCTGGCTCAGCGCCGCGAGTCGCCCGCGGGCAAGATCCTCAGGCTCGAGCCCGGTGGCGGGGTGCCCGCCGACAACCCGTTCCGGGGGTCGCCGGTGTGGTCGCTCGGCCATCGCAACGTGCAGGGGATCGCGTGGGACGGCGCCGGCCGGCTCTGGGCCTCCGAGCACGGCCCGTCGGGCCTGCCGTGCTGCCACGACGAGATCAACGTGATCCGCCCGGGCGCCAACTACGGCTGGCCCGAGGTCTACGGCAAGGCCGCCGACCGGCGCTTCGAGGAGCCGGTGATCGACTCCGGCCTCCGGACGTGGGCGCCGTCGGGCATCGCGATCCTGCGCGAGCACCTGTACGTGGCCGCGCTCCGCGGGCGCGCGCTGCTGAGGGTCAGGATCGGGCCGGACGGCGCGGGCGAGGTCGAGTCGTGGCTCACGGGCCACGGGCGGCTGCGGGACGTCGTCGTCGGTCCCGACGGCGCGCTCTACGTCGCGACCAGCAACCGCGACGGCCGCGGCTCGCCGGCGCCCGACGACGACCGCATCCTCCGCGTCGTCCCCTGATGTTCCAGCCGGAGATCGAGGCGCTCCCGCGCGAGGCGCTCGACGCCCTGGCCGTCGAGCGCATGCGGGCGACGCTCGCGCGCGTCGCCGGGAACCCGGCGTGGCGGCGGCGGCTGGCCGGCGTCGCGGCGAGCGACCTGAAGCGCGTCGAGGACTGGCGGGAGCTGCCGTTCCTCACCAAGGACGATCTCCGCGAGGCCTACCCGTTCGGCCTCGCCTGCGGGAGCGGCTACCGCCGCGTGCAGATGTCGAGCGGGACGACCGGCAACCCGATCCTGAACCCGTACACCGCCGCCGACGTCGCCCAGTGGTGCGAGGTGATGGCGCGGTGCTACGCGGCCGCCGGCGTGGGCGCCGCCGACGTCATCCAGATCACGCCGTCGTTCGGGCTCTTCACCGGCGGGTTCGGCTTCCACTACGGCGCCGAGCGCCTGGGCGCGATGGTCATCCCGATCGGCGCCGGCCGCACGCTGCTCCAGCTCCGCCTCATGCGCGACCTGCGCGCCACCGTGCTGACGGCGATCGCGACCTATCCGCTCCGGCTGATCGAGGTGGCGCGCGAGGAGCGCTTCGACCTCGGCTCGCTCTCGCTGCGCGCGGGGATCCTCGGCTCCGAGATGTGGTCCGACGAGCTGCGGGGACGGATCGAGCGCGAGCTCGGGATCCGCACCTTCGACATCATCGGCATGACGGAGACCGGCGGGCCGGGGCTCGGCATCGACTGCGAGGCCCGCGCCGGCATCCACGTGTGGGAGGACCACTACCACGTCGAGATCGTGGAGCCGGCGACGGGGCGGCCGGTGCCCGACGGCGTCGAGGGCGAGCTGGTCGTCTCCGCGCTCACGCGCGAGGGGCTGCCGCTGATCCGCTACCGCACCCGCGACGTCACGCGCGTCGTGTCGCGGGCGCCGTGCGCGTGCGGCCGCACGATGCTGAGGCTCGACCGCCTGCGCGGCCGCACCGACGACATGGTCATCTTCAAGGGCGTGAACTTCTATCCCCGGCAGGTCGAGCAGGTGCTGCTGCGCCAGCCCGGCCTGTCGCACGAGTACCGGATCGTCCTCGACGCCGAGGGCGGCGAGCGGATGAGCGTCCTCGTCGAGGCCGAGCCCGGCTGCGACGACGGCGTCGCGGCGCGCGTGCGCCGCGAGCTGCACGACCTGCTGGCGCTGACCGCCGACGTCCGCCTCTGCCGGCGGGGCGAGCTCGAGCGGCCGCAGGGCAAGGCGGTGCGCGTCGTGGACCGCCGGAGCCGCCGATGACCTTCGGGGGATCGACTGTCGCGCCCGCGGGGCGCGGGCGTCGCGTCGTCACCGCATTCCGCGAGGCTCACTAGCCCGGTGGCGGGGCTCGACGCGCTCTTCGCGCCGCGGTCGGTCGCCGTCCTCGGCGTCTCGCGCAACCCGGCGAAGCTCGGCCACCGGCTGCTCCAGAACGTGAAGGAGGGCGGCTTCGCGGGCGCGGTCCACGCCGTGAACCCGTCGGGCGAGCGCGTGCTCGGCGTCGACACGGTCGCGACCGTCGAGGCGCTGCCGGGCGGCGTCGACCTGGCGCTGGTGAGCCTGCCGGCCGCCGCCGTCCCCGGCGCGGTGAAGGCGCTCGCCGCCCGCGGCGTCCGGGCGGCCGTCGTGCTCTCGTCCGGCTTCGGCGAGGTGGACGCCGCCGGACGCTCGACGCAGTCGGCGCTGCTCGCCACGGCGCGCGCCGCCGGGATGAGGCTCGTGGGCCCGAACTGCATGGGCGTCTACTCGGCGCCCGCCCGGCTCAACGGGACCTACTTCTGGGACCTGCCGCGCCTCGAGGGCGGCATCGGCATCGTGTCGCAGAGCGGGGCGTACGGCGGGCTGATCTTCCGGCACCTGGGGGGCCGCGGCCTCGGCGTCGCGCGCTTCCTGAGCATCGGCAACCAGGCCGACGTGGACGTCGCCGACGCCATCGAGTGGCTCGCCGGCGATCCGGCGACGACGCTGGTCGCGTGCTTCGTCGAGGCGCTGCGAGACGGCCGGCGCTTCGTCGACGTTGCCGCGCGCGCCACGGCGGTGAAACCGGTCGTTCTCCTCAAGGGCGGGCGCTCCGAGGCGGGGCGCCGCGCGGCCGGCTCCCACACGGGCGCGCTCGCCGGCGCCTGGGAGACGTACCGCGCCGCCTGCCGGAGGGCGGGGGTCGTCCTCGCCGAGGAGACCGAGGAGTTCTTCGACGCGATCGAGACGCTGGTCGTGGCCGGGCCGCGGCGGCCGGCGGCGCCGGCCGTGGCGATCCTCACGGTGTCGGGCGGCCCCTCGGTGATCGCCGCCGACTACGCCGAGCGCTCCGGGCTCGCCGTCCCGCCGACGGGCGAGGCGACCCGCGCCGCGCTGCGGGCGCTGCTTCCGCCGTTCGCCGCGGTCGGCAACCCCGTCGATCTCACGCCGCAGGTCGAGCCGGGTCGCATCGCGGAGGCGGTGAGCCGCGTCCTCGCCGAGCCGGCGATCGCGGGCGCCGTCGCGGTGAACGTCGGCCTCGACATCCCGCGGTTCGCCGACGCGATCGTCGCGGCCTCGGCGGCGACCGGGAAGCCCGCGGTGGCGTTCGTCGCCGACGCGCCCGGCACGGCCGCCCGGTTCCGCGAGGGCGGGGTGCCCGTGCTGCCGGGCCCCGAGCGGGCCGTGCGGGGCTGGCGCGCGCTCTGGCTGGCGAGGTCGCGCCCGCAGCCGCCGGCGCCGGCGCGCCGCCCGCTCCCCGACGACGTCGCGCGCGCGCTCGGGACGGCGTCCGGCCCGCTCCCGCACGGCGTGGCGCGGCGGGCGCTCGAGGCCTACGGCGTGTCGTTCTGCGCCGAGGAGAGCGCGGCGAGCGAGGACGAGGCGGCGGCCGCCGCGGCGCGGCTCGGCCACCCCGTCGTCCTCAAGGCCCACGTCGAGGGCCTGCTCCACAAGACCGAGGCGGGCGCCGTGCTGGTGGGCCTCGCCGACGAGGCCGCGGTGCGCCGCGGCTTCCGCCTGCTGCGCGAGCGCACGGGCGCCGCGCGCGTCGTCGTCCAGCGGCAGGCCGGCCCCGGCGTGGAGGTGCTGATCGGGGCGCGGCGCGACGAGGTCTTCGGGCCCGTGGTCGTCGCGGGCACGGGCGGCGTGCTGACCGAGGTCGTCCGCGACGTGTCCGTGCGGCTGGCGCCGCTCGACGCCGAGGAGGCGAGGCACATGCTCCGCGAGGGCGGGCGCGCGCGGCTGCTCGCGGGGCCGCGCGGGCTGCCGCCCGTGGACGACGGGGCGCTCGCCGAGGTGGTGCTCGCGGTCGCGGCGCTCGTGACGAGCGAGCCCCGGGTGCGCGAGGTCGACCTCAACCCGGTGATCGCGGCGGGACGGAGCGCGGTGGCCGTGGACGTGCTGGTGACGGTGGGAGACGCCGACGGAGAGGCCGATGCGTGACGACTTCGCGCTGACCGACGAGCAGCGGATGATCCGGGACCTGGCCCGCAGGGTGGCGCGCGAGAAGATCGCGCCGCACGCGGCCGACGTGGACGAGCGCGAGCGGTACCCGGAGGAGGCGATGCGGGCGCTCGCCGAGGCCGGCCTCTTCGGCATCTGGGTGCCGGAGGAGTACGGCGGCAGCGACATGGGCTGCCTGGCGCTGGCGCTCGCCGCCGAGGAGGTGGCGTGGGCGTGCGCGGCGTCGGCGACCCAGTACGTCGACCAGCCGCTGGGCGGGCTGCCGATCCTCATGTTCGGCACGCCGGAGCAGAAGAAGCGCTACCTGCCCCGGCTGGCCACCGGCGAGATGCTGGCCGCCTACTCGCTCTCGGAGCCCGAGGCCGGCTCCGACGCCGCGGGGCTCAAGACGACCGCCGTCCGCCGCGGCGACCACTACGTGCTGAACGGCTCCAAGCAGTGGTGCACCAACGGCGACCACGCCGACGTCGTCTGCGTCTTCGCCACGGTGGACCCGTCGAAGCGCGCGCGCGGCGTGACGGCGTTCCTGGTGGATCGCGGGACGCCGGGCTTCACCGTGGGCAAGAAGGAGCGGAAGATGGGGATCCGCGGCTCGCCGACGGTCGCGCTCCACTTCAGCGACTGCCGGATCCCGGTCGAGCAGCGGCTGGGCGAGGAGGGCGAGGGCTTCGCCATCGCCATGCGGACGCTCGACATCACGCGCCCGGCCACGGGCGCGATGGCCGTCGGCATCGCGCAGGCGGCGCTCGACGCCGCCGTGGCCTACGCCAGGGAGCGCCGCCAGTTCGGCCAGCGCATCGGCGACTTCCAGGGCATCCAGTTCATGCTCGCCGACATGGCCATGCAGACCCACGCGGCGCGGCTCATGGTGCACCACGCTGCGCGCCAGGTCGACGCCGGCATCCGCGGCAACACCTACGAGGCGTCGATGGCGAAGTGCTGGGCGGGCGACGCGGCGATGAAGGTGACGACGGACGCGGTCCAGGTCTTCGGCGGCTACGGCTACACGCGCGAGTTCCCGGTGGAGCGGTTCATGCGCGACGCCAAGATCATGCAGATCTACGAGGGGACGAACCAGATCCAGCGGGTCATCATCGCGCGCGAGCTGCTGGGCGCGCGAGACCGGGCGGGGGAGCCATGAGCGAGGCGACGGCGCGGCAGCTCGCGGTGGGGCTCAGGCACACGCGGAAGGTCACGGTGACGGACGACATGACGCCGGCGCACCTGAGAAGCGAGCCGATCCGGGTCCTGTCGACGCCGGACATGATCCGCCTGATCGAGCAGACGGCGATCGAGGCCGTCCAGCCGTGCCTGGCGCCCGGCCAGGCCACGGTCGGCACGCGGGTCGACGTCGCTCACCTGGCGGCGACGCCGGTGGGGATGACGGTGACCATCACCGTCGAGCTGACGGAGATCGACCGGCGCCGGCTCGGCTTCAGGGTCGAGGTGCGGGACGAGCTGGACGAGGCGGGGCGCGGCAGCCACGAGCGCTTCATCGTGGATGCGAGCCAGCGACTGCCGCGCCTGCAGGAGAAGGTCGGCCGCTGGAAGGCGGCGCAGGGGAGCTGAGCGGGCTCAGCGCCGGGCGCAATCGCCCGCGTCGCCGGCGGGCGGCGGGCTCGCCGCCCGCGGATCGCTCAGCGTCTCGAGGAACGCCACCACGTCGTCGATCTCGCGCTCCGAGAGGTTCAGCGGCCGCAGCAGCTGCTCGCCGTGGGTGTGGATGCGCTCCATGTCGAGCGTCGAGTAGTGGCGCACGACGTCGCGCAGGGTGGCGAGGCGGCCGTCGTGCATGTAGGGCGCGGTGAGGGCCACGCTGCGGAGCGACGGCGTCCTGAACCGGCCGAAGTCGGCGTGCTGGGACTCGACGTGCCGCGTCTTGAGGGCGGCCGGGCCGGCCGGATCGTCGTTGTACGGGCCCAGCAGGTTCAGCCGGTCGGCGCGGAGCCGCCTGATCCCCTCGTGCCGGCCGGGGTCCACCCGGCCGGGGGCGACCGTGAACGGCACGCCCACGTCGTGGAACTCGCCGTTGGTGAAGTGCGGGCCGACGTGGCAGACGCTGCACCGGCCGCGCCCGACGAAGATCCCGAGCCCCCGCCGCGCGGCGGACGGATAGCGCGCGGCGGCCACCGTGTCGCCTCGCGCCAGCGCGTCGCGGAAGTCGTCGAAGGGCGTCCGATCCGAGCCGATCGTCTCCAGGAACGCCGCGATGGCCTTCCCGGCGTTCACCAGCGCGCGCTCCGCCCCGGCGGCGCCGGGCGGCGCGCCGTGGACGGCGCGGTAGAGGCAGGCGAGCGTCGGATCCGACGCCAGCAGCGCCGCGACGCGGCGCGCGCTGCCGCCCATCTCCCGGGGCTCGAGGATCGGCTTCACGCTCTGCGCCCAGAGACTGTCGGAGCGGCCGTCCCACGAGAACCACCGGTGCAGGCGCGCGTCGAGCACCGTGGGCGTGTTGCGGTCGAGCCGGTCGAGCCCGACGGCGCGGGGCTTGCCGTCGGTCCACGCGCGCTCGGGCACGTGGCAGGTCGCGCACGCGATGGCGCCGCTGGCCGACAGCCGCGGGTCGAAGAACAGGCGCTGGCCCAGGACGACCGCGCGCGGATCTCCGGACACGCGGTTGGTCGGGTCGCGGGCGGGGGGCGGCGGCCAGGGGCCGTGGCGGAGGATGCGCCGGATCTCGCCCGCGTCGAGGTCGAGCGGATCGGCGGCGCCGCCGCCGGCCAGCCCCAGCGCGACCGCGACGACGGCGCCGAGGAGCGCGCCGCGCGCCCTCATTCGACCGCGAGATCGGCCGTGAGCCGCTCGGTGCGGCCGTCCCGCGCCACCTCGAAGACGAGCCGCCAGCGGCCCGGCATGTGGAAGAGGAAGCCCTCGCTCACGAAGCGGCCGTCCGGGGCGGCCGAGGTCTCGACCCGATAGTTCATGCCGTGGCGGTGCTCCGGCATGTCCGCGCTCACGCGCAGGCCGTGCGGCGCCGGCGCGGCGCAGACGACGGTCTCGAGGGCGAAGTGGCGGCCGACCTCGACCGGCGCCGGCACGATCCGGAAGAACAGGACGACGCCGGCGGACTCGAGGCGCGCGTGAGGCTCGAAGCCCGCCGGCGGGACGCACGAGGCGGCGAGAGCCGGCGCCGCCGCCAGCGCCACGGCGAGGGCGGCGGCGAGCGCCGTCAGCGGGAGGCGGGTCGCCACCCGCCGAACAGCGCCTCGCCGTTCTTCCACGCGATCCGCTCGGCCACGTCGGGCGGCAGCTCGGCGAGCCAGCCGCGGGACCAGGTCGCGTGCTCGGGAATGTAGTGCCAGCGCTCGGGGACGTAGGTGTCGGTGCCGACCATGAACCGGTCGGGGAACTCGAGGAACGCCGCCCGCCACTCGGGATCGAGCTTGCCGCCCGGCGCGTGGTCGCTGCGGAACGCGAGGTCGGCCCAGAGGTTCCGGTGCTTCCGCAGCATCTCGCGCACGCGCTCGGGGCGCTCGAAGCCGGCGTGCGCCCACAGGATGCGGGCCTCGGGGTACTGGCGGAACAGGCGCTCGACGGCGTCGGCGTCGGAGTGCGCGTGGAGCATCAGCCCGTGCCGCCTCGCCAGCTCCACGATCCGCCGCGGCACGGGGAGGTCGGCATCGGCGCCGAAGAGGTGGAACTCGCCGATCGCCACGTACCGGTGCTTCCGCAGGCGCTCCTCGACGTACGTGACGATGCCCTCGTCCCTCACCCAGGTCGCGACGTCGGCTCGCCGCCGGTAGGGTCTCAGCTCGGGGACGATGAGGTCGGGTGCCTCGGCGACGAGCTTCTGCGTCCCGTCGTCGTCGGAGCTGGAGACGAGCGCGCGACTGACGCCGGCCTTGCGCAGGATCGCCACCGCCTCCCTCGGCGGCACGACGTCCCAGGCGTCGTGGCTGTAGTGGACGTGCGCGTCGACGACCGGCATGTCCGCCGCGCCGGCCACGACCGGCGCGCCGAGCAGGACCACCACCGCCAGCAGCTTCCGCATGGGGCACCTCGCTGGCCCCCGATTGTAGCGGAAGCCGGGGCGGGCCATCGACGCCGGCCCGCCCCGCTCGTCCGCCGCGGTCTCAGGGGAAGACGTTGCAGCCCGACTGGAGCCCGGTCGTGCCGGCGACGCCGGCGAGGTTGCCGGTCAGCGTCGAGGCCGGCGCCGGCAGGCCCACGCACCGCACGCCGACGCCGCCGGCGCCGTTGCCGTGGACCACCACCGACGCGTCGCGCACGTTGACGGCGGCCAGGTTGCTCGCCTGGATGCCGTCGCCCGTGGCGCTCACGATCGATGCGTTGTCGCGCAGGCGGAGCGTCGAGGCGAAGGTGACGAGGGCGCCGGGAGTGACGCCGGCGGCCGGGACCGTGACCGAGGCGCTGTTCCGCAGCTCCACCACGCCGCCCTCGAAGGCCTGGACGGCGGCGCCGACGTTGCCGGCGATCGTCGTGGAGCCTCCGACCTGGATGGTCGCGTTCTGGAACGCGAAGACGCCGCCGTTGTTCGGACCAGCGGCGCCGTTGCCGGTGATGCTGTTGACCGTCCCCAGGCCGAACGCGGCATCGCCGACGAGGACGTTGCCTCCGCGCGCGGCGAAGATGCCGCTCTCGGCGTTGTTCGAGACGACGTTGTTGCCGGCCAGGGCCACCGAGCCGCCGAACACCCCGATGCCGGAGCGGCCGAAGGCGCCGCCACCCGTCCCGTTGCCGTCGACCGTCGTGGCGCCGACGAAGGCCGCGCCGCCGATCGCCACGTGGAGCCCGGTCTCGCCGTTGCCCGTGATCGAGACGGGCCCGTATCCGGCATTGCCGTTCAGGATCCCGATCCGCGCGCTGCCGGCGTTGGTGACGATGATCCCCGTCGAGCCGTTCCCGGTGACGGTGGAGTGGACGATGGTCGCGTTGCCTCCCTCGACGGCGATGCCGTGGGTGGCGCCGTTCCGGATCAGCGCGCCGGCGAGCAGGCCGTTCGTGCCGACCCCGATCTGGCCGCTGCTGCCGCGCCCGACGAAGACGTTCGCCTGCCCGCTTCCCTGGACGGTGCCGCCCACGACGGTGCCGGCCGACGACTCCGTGATCAGGACGCCGTTCGTCCCGTTCCCGCTGACCGTCACGGGCTTCACCACCGGCGTCCCGGCGGCGTCCTGACCCACGCGGACGTGGGCGCTCCGGACCGCCGTGATGCCGGCCGCGGAGTTCCCCGTCACGGTGCTGTTCGTGACGACCAGCGACGCCGCGTTGGCGGCGACGGCGCCGTTGCCCGCGTTCGGGCCGATCGTGCAGCCGTCGATCGTCACCGCGCTGCCGTACGAGGCGACCACGCCGTTGGCCGAGTTGCCGGCGACCGCGCAGTTCCTCAGATCGAGCGTGGAGCCGCGCGTCGCCGACACGCCGAACAGTCCGCCGCTCACGGAGAATCCGGCCGCGAGGCCGTCGACCACGACGCGCCGGGCTCCGTCGAGGACGAGGGCCGGCCGCGCCGGGTCGAGCGCGACGATCGCCGCGGGCGTGACGCCGTCGGTGGTGAGCGTCACGTCGTCCCGCGTGACGACGACGTTCTCGGTGCACGTGCCCTTGACCACGATGACCAGGTCCTTGTCGCCCAGGCCGACCTTGTCGCCGATGGAGTGCGACGGCTTGCTGCAGTCGACGACGACGGCCGCCTCCGCGGGGTCGACTGGCGTCAGGCTCGCGAGCGCGAACAGGACGCCGGCGAGCAGACCACGGAGCGTGGGAAGCGGAGCGAGACGGAGCACTGAATCCTCCTCGTGCATGCTGCGAGTGCAGTGCGAGGCGCCCATCACGGTCCGGGCAGGGAGTGCCGGCGCCGACGGGCGCTCCGCCCGCCCCGGCGCGTCCGCGTGCCCGCGCGAGGCGAATCACGATCGCGCGCCCGCGCGCCGGCGTCAACGAATTTCCGCGACCGGTGCGGCGGCACCATTCCCGGACGCCCGTGGACCGGGCGCAATTGCAGCATTCCGGGAGGGCGAATGGTGCAATCGCATCATGCCCGTGCCGGTCGTCGCTCCCGGGGGCCGGCGTCGCGTCGTCGAGACGCGCGCGCCATCCCCGAGCGCCGATCGTCGGCGTGCAGGCGCGCCATCCCCGGCGCGACCGGGGCTCCCGCCGCCGGGCCGGGGGCTCCGGCCGGCTCCGGGAGCCGTTAGAATGCCGGGAGCGTCGGAGGGTCGAGGGGCCCCGGATGGTCTTCGTCGTCGTCGGCATCCTGATCGTCAGCGCCGTGGGGTGGGCCGTCGTGCTGGTCGTCGGCGCGCGGCTGGCGCTCGCCTTCAGGCAGCGGTATCCGGAGATCGCGGCCGCGGAGTTCCCGCGCGCCGCGCGCGGCGGGTTCGCCCCGGCGAACGCCATGTTCATGCTGGGGCCCCGGGCGGGCGCGCTGCTGAAGGACGACGGGCGCCTGATGCGCTGGCGGCGGCTGCTGCTGGTCGCCACGACGGTGTCCGTGCTGCTGCCCCTGGTCGCGGCGCTGATCGTCGCCACGCTGGTCATCTACTGCTCGTTCACCGGCGGCTGCCGGTGAGTCGCGGACGGCCGGGGCGACCGGCCCGACGCGCGGTCCCGGGCCCACTGCCGAGCGGGGAACCGTCCCGGGCGCGATTGACGACGCTCCGCCGCGTGCCGTGATCCGCGCGGCCCATCCTCCGAACGAGGGAGGCGCGCCTGTCGCACCGGCCGACTCTCCGCAGACCGTGCGTCGTCTGTGCGTCCCTCACCTGCGATCAGCTCGGCCCGTGGACCGGGTGCGGGCATGCGATGCGCCGCCGCCACACCGACCCCATGTTCGCGACGCTCGGCACGGGATGACGAGCGGTCCCGGCCCGTCGAAGGACTTCTCCGGCAAGGCCTCTGCGTGCGCACGAAGGGGAGGAAGGATCATGTCGACGAAGACCTCGTGGCGTCTCCTCGGAATCGCCGCCGTCGCCCTCATCGTGGTGATCGGGCCGGGGCTCCTCCGCGAAGCGAGCGCAGGGCACGCCGCCTGCGGCGCGGTTCTCGGCCCGGGGGGATCTCACGTCCTCGATTCGAACGTCGGTCCGTGTCCTGGTACGGCGCTCACGCTCATCGGCCCCGTGACCCTCGACATGCGGGGGCGGACGGTGTCGTGCGGGGGCGGCTCCATCGGCATCGACATCAGCGGGCGAGGCGTGCAGCTCCGGAACGGTACGGTCAGGGATTGCGCCATCGGTGTCTTCGTCTTCGGGACGCTCCTGCTCGGAGACCGGAACGTCCTCACGCGGAACGACACCGAGTTCGGGGAGACCGGTTACGACGTCCAGGGGCTCCTGAACATCCTCAGCATCAACCACGCGGACGGCCACGCCACCGCCTATCACCTTCGCCCGGGGGCCCACCGCACCGTCGTTCGCTCGAACGCCGTCGGAACGACAGCACCGGCACCGGGTTTCTCGTCCAGTCGAACCTGAACCAGGTGACCGCCAACAGGACGGCGACGGCGGGGGTCGGGTTCCTGGTCGAGTCGGACGCGAATCGGCTGGTCGCGAACTCCGCGTCCTTCAACGAGGGCCCCGCGATCGTCGTGTCGGGCCAGTCGAACGCGCTCCTCAACAACAGGGCGGCCGAGCCGGGGGGCGGCGGCTTCGCGCTCGTCGACACGAACCCCGACGGCGACGCCAACCGCTGGGCCGGCAACGTGGGTTCCGGAAACCAGGCGTGCGTCGACTGATGACCCGGCGGGGCGGGGCTGCGGCCCCGCCCGCGGCGCTGGGCCCTTGACGACCGGCCGCCGGGGACGCATCGTCGTGACGCGACGGACAGCCGATCGTCAACCTCAGGACGGCCTGGTCGGCGTGACGGTCCCCGCCGCCGTGCTCGAGCGGGCGAGACGAGTGATCGAATGAGCGACGGGAGACTGACGCCGACGGAGATCGCCTCGCTGCTCCTCACCGGGGCCGCCCAGCTCGCCGCCGAGCTGCGGGCGCTGCCCGAGCGCGTCGTGACGTTCCATCCCGCGCCGGGCGAGTGGTGCGCCAAGGAGGTGCTGGGGCACCTGATCGAGGCCGAGCGCCGCGGCTTCGCCGGCCGGATCCGTCAGGTGCTGGAGTCGCAGAACCCGCTGCTCCAGGCGTGGGACGCCGACACCGTCGCGCGCGAGCGGCGCGACTGCGCGCGACCGCTCGAGGCGCTCCTGGCGGAGTTCACGTCGCTGCGCGCGGAGAGCGCGCGGCTCGTCCAGCGGCTCCGCGACGCGGACCTCGCCCGGGCCGGGCGCCATCCGAAGGTCGGCGACCTGAGCGTGAGCGACATCGTCCAGGAGTGGGTGCACCACGACCGGAACCACATCCGCCAGGCGCTGGCCAACGTGCAGGCGTTCGTGTGGCCGGCGATGGGCAACGCCCGGAAGTTCTCGGCGCTGGCGCCCTGACGTGCCGGTCCCGCTCGCGGTGCGCGAGGCGACGCTGCACCTGCGCGGCGCGCGGCTGCGCCTGCCGTTCCGCTTCGGCGTCGTCACGGTGACCGAGGCGACGCTCCTCCACCTGGCGATCACGGCCGAGGGCGCCGACGGCCGCCGCGTCCGCGGCTTCGCCGCCGACTTCCTGGCGCCGAAGTGGTTCGACAAGGACCCGCTGAAGTCCGACCGGCAGAACGTCGAGGACCTCATCGCGGTCACCCGCGACGCCCGCGACGCCTACCTCGAGGCGGCGCGGCGGCCCCGGTCGTTCTGGGCGATCTGGCGCGACGCCCATCCCGAGTGCCGGCGCCGCGGCGCCGCCCGCCGGCTGAACGGCCTGGTCTCGTCCTTCGGGTCGTCGCTCTTCGAGCGCGCGCTGGCCGACGCGGCGGGGCGCCTGGCGGGCGCCGACGTCGTCGGGATGCTGCGCGACGACGTGCTCGGGCTGCGCCCGGGCGAGATCCACGCCGGCCTCGCCCCGGAGGACCTGCTCGCCTGGGCGTCGCGCGAGCCGCCGGCGACGGTCGCCGTGCGTCACACCGTGGGGCTCGTCGACCCGATCACGGCGGCGGACCTGCCGGCCGACGGCGGACCGCGCGACGGCCTGCCGCGCACCCTCGAGGAGTACGTCACGGCTCACGGCCTGCGCCACTTCAAGCTGAAGGTCGGCGGCCAGGCGCAGGCCGACGTCGAGCGCCTCTCGGCGATCGCCGCCGTGCTCGACCGACACGTGAGGGTGCCGTACGTCGTCACCCTCGACGGCAACGAGCAGTACAAGGCCGTCGACCGGTGCGCGGCGTTCCTCGACGCCATCGCCTCCGAGCCGGCGCTGGCGCGCCTCGTCGGCTCGATCGCCTTCATCGAGCAGCCGCTGGACCGGGCGGTCGCGCTCGATCCGGGGAACGCCGAGGGGTTGCGCCGGCTGGCGCGGCGCTGGCCGCTGCTCGTCGACGAGAGCGACGCCGACCTCGACTCCTTCGCCAGGGCCGTCCCGCTCGGCTACCGGGGCGTGTCCTCCAAGAACTGCAAGGGCATCGTGAAGTCGTTCCTGAACCGCTCGCTGGTGGAGCGGATGAACCGCGCGCGGCCGCCGGACCAGGCCGTGTTCATGAGCGGCGAGGACCTCACCAACGTCCCCGTCGTGCCGCTCCAGCAGGACCTCGCCACCGTCCGGGCGCTGGGGCTCGAGCACGTGGAGCGCAACGGCCACCACTACCTCCGCGGCCTCGCCCACTGCTCGCCGGCCGAGCGGGAGGCCGCCACGCGCCTGCATCCGGACCTCTACGAGGGCGACGCGCGCGAGGCCGTCCTGCGCATCCGCGACGGGCGGGTCGGCGTCGCGTCGCTCGCGGTGCCGGGGTATGGCGTCGCGTTCGACCCCGACCTCGAGTCGATGACGCCGCTATAATGGCGGCCATCCCAGCACAGGAGGCTGCCCGATGAGCACCGTCAGTCGCCGCACGTTCCTGGGCGCCGCCGCCGCCGGCGCCGCCGTCGCCGGGTTCCCGCTGCCGCTCGGCGCCCAGCCGAGGACGGTCAAGATCGGCGTCATCCACACGGTGACCGGCGCGCTGGCCGAGCCCGGCCAGGCCTGCCGCATCGGCGCCCAGATGGCCGCCGACGCCATCAACGCGGCCGGCGGCATCAAGGCCCTGGGCGGCGCGAAGCTCGAGCTGCTGCTGGGCGACACCCAGACGAAGCCCGACGTCGCGCGCGCGGAGGCCGAGCGGGTCATCAACGCCGGCGCCCAGATGCTGATGGGCACCTTCAACTCCGGCGACACGGCGGCGATCGTCCCGGTGGCGCAGCAGCGCCGCATCCCGTTCCTCGTGGACATCTCGGCCGCCGACCCGATCACGGCGAACGTCGCGAAGTCGGTGCGCGAGGGGCAGCAGAAGGTCCAGTACGTCTACCGGAACTTCCCGACCGGGTCGAGCTTCGGCGTCCGCGCCGTGCAGTACTTCACCGAGATCTTCAAGGAAGCCAATGTGTCGCCGAAGCGGGTCGTGCTGATGCACGCCAACGACCTCTTCGGCCAGAACCAGGCCAAGGGATTCCTCGCCGCCCACGCCGCCGCCAGGCCGGCGTGGGAGATCGTCGAGACGATCCCGTGGCCCGAGCCGCCCTCGGACCTGTCCACCGAGGTCTCGCGCGCCAAGGCCGCGAAGCCGGACATCATCGCGCCGATCACCAGGCCGGCGAGCGCGCAGCTCCTGCTGCCCGAGCTGCGCAAGCAGCGCGTGGAGATCATGGGCGTCGTCGGCCCGGGCAGCCCGGGCCTCTACGAGGCCGGGCAGCTCGCCGTGCTGAAGGACGACCTCGAGCACGTCATGACCAGCGTGCCGTGGCCGAACTTCAAGAACCCCAGGACGCTGCAGGTGGCCGAGGAGTACAAGAAGCGCTCGGGCGGCAAGACGTTCGACACCAACTCCGGCTACTCCTACGACGGCATGTTCCTGATCGCCGACTTCCTGGAGCGGGCGAAGTCGACGGACCCCGACGCGATCGTCGACGCCATGAAGAAGACCAGCTACACGGGCGGGCTGATGGTCTACGCCGGCCCGATCCGCTTCAACGAGCTCGGCGACAACCCCAACGCCATCCCGGCCATGATCCAGATCCTGAAGCAGCGGCCCGTGGTGGTCTGGCCCAAGGACGCCTCCCAGCAGAAGTTCGTGTTCCCCAGGCCCAGGGCGTGAGGCGCCGCCGGCGGCGCGTCGGTCCGCGGCGGCCGGCCGCCGCCCCGCGCCGCCGCGCGCCCGCCCGCTGACGTCCGGATGGATCCGACGCTCCTCGCCCAGGGCCTCCTCAGCGGCCTGCTCTTCGGAGGCGTCTACAGCCTCATGGCGGTGGGCCTCAGCCTGATCTTCGGCGTGATGCGGGTGGTGAACTTCGCCCACGGCGACATGATGGTGTGGGGGATGTACCTGGCGTGGCTGCTGGCGACCCGCGCCGGCATCGATCCCTACGCGTCGTTCGTCGTCTGCGCCGCGGCGCTGTTCGTACTGGGAGTCCTGGTCCAGCGCGGCCTCGTCCACCGCATCGTGGACGCGCCTCACGAGATGCAGATCCTCCTGATGCTCGGCGTGGCGCTCGTGCTCGAGAACGCCGCGCTGGTCGCCTTCGGCCCCGAGCCGACCCGCGTGCGCTCGGCGCTCGCGGCGACCACGTGGTACGTCGGCCCCGTCTTCGTCGACGTCGCCCGCCTGGTGACGTTCGGCGTCGCGATCGCGCTGACGCTCCTGCTCTGGCTGGTCCTGTTCCGCACCGGCCTGGGCCGGGCGATCCGGGCCGCCTCGGACAACTCCTACGGCGCGCTCGTGATCGGCACCGACGTCGGCCGCGTGTACGCGGCGGCCTTCGGCATCGGCGCCGCGTGCGTCGGCGCCGCCGGCGCGCTGGTGGCGCCGCTCCTGCCCTTCCAGCCGCCGACCGGCCTCCAGCTCTCGGTGACGTCGTTCAACATCGTGATCATCGGCGGCATGGGGAGCCTCGTCGGGGCCTTCGTGGGCGGCATCCTGGTCTCGATCGCCGAGTCGCTGGGCGCGGTGTTCCTCTCGCCCTCGATGAAGGAGCTGGTGAGCTTCTCGCTGCTCATCGTGATCCTGCTCCTGCGGCCGGCGGGACTGTTCGGAAGGCGCCTGGCGTGAGGTGGGCGACCGTCGCGGCGGTGGCGGTGCTGCTCGCGCTGCCGGCCGTGCTCGATCCGTACCTGATGACGGTGTTCGTGCTCATCTTCTACTACGCCTACCTCGGGCAGGCGTGGAACATCGTGGGCGGCTACGCGGGGCAGCTCTCGGCCGGCCACGCGGCGTTCGTGGGGCTCGGCGCCTACACCGCCGCCGTGCTCTGGCAGCAGTACGGGCTGACCCCGTGGCTCGGCATGCTCGTGGGCGGCGTGCTCGCGGCCGCCCTCGGCGCCGTGATCGGCTTCCTCGGCTTCAGGTTCGGGCTGCGCGGCTTCTACTTCGTGCTGCTCACGGTCGCCTTCGCCGAGGTGTGCCGGATCGCCGCGAACAACGTCGAGGCGGTGGGCGGCGCGATCGGCCTCTACATCACGTTCACGGGCAACCCGCGCGACTTCCAGTTCGCGGACAGCCGCGCCCACTACTACATCACGCTCGGGCTCATGCTGGGCGCGACGGCCCTCGTCGCCGCGCTGGAGCGGCGGCGCTTCGGCGTCTACCTGGCGGCCATCCGCGAGGACGAGGGCGCCTCGCAGGCGCTCGGCGTCGACGCCTTCCGCTACAAGCTGCTGGCGATGGTGCTGTCGTCGTTCCTCACGGGGCTCGGCGGCACGTTCTACGCCTTCTACCTGATGTCGCTCCAGCCGAACACGGCGTTCGGCATCCCGCTGTCCGTCGACATCATCATCCGGCCCATCGTGGGGGGCGCCGGCACCGTGCTGGGCCCCGTGCTGGGCTCGTTCATCCTGAGCCCGCTGGCGGAGCTCTCGCGCCACTACTTCGCCACCGGCGGGTGGACGGGCGTCCACCTGATCGTCTACGGCGCGCTGCTCGTGGCCGTCGTGCTGTTCCTGCCCGAGGGCGCGTGGCCGCGCCTGCGGCGCGCGCTCGGGTCGCGCGGGAAGGCGGCGTGAGCCTGCTCGAGGTGCGCGGGCTCTCGAAGCGCTTCGGCGGCCTGCAGGCCGTGAACGGGCTCGACTTCGCGATGGCCGAGGGCGAGATGCTCGGGCTCATCGGTCCCAACGGCGCCGGCAAGACGACCGTGTTCAACCTGCTGTCGGGCTTCATCCGCCCCGACGCGGGCGACGTCCGGCTCCGCGGCCGGAGCGTCGTGGGGCTGCCGCCGCACCGGATCTGCCACCTGGGGCTCGCGCGGACGTTCCAGATCGTCCGGCCGTTCCTCCGCATGAGCGTGCTCGAGAACGTCCAGGTCGGCGCCCTGGCCCGGCATCCCCGCGCCGAGGAGGCCCTCGAGCGGGCGCGCGCGGTCGTGGAGCGGGTGGGGCTCGGGCCGCGGGCCGGCATCCCCGCGGGGGCGCTCACGCTCGCCGAGCGCAAGCGCCTGGAGCTGGCGCGGGCGCTGGCGACCGAGCCGGCGCTGCTGCTGCTCGACGAGGTGATGGCGGGGCTCACCGCCACGGAGACCGCCACGCTCGTGCAGCTCATCGGCGCCATCCACCGCGACGGGGTGTCGATGCTCCTCATCGAGCACAACATGCGCGCGGTCATGGCGCTCTCGCACCGCATCGTCGTGCTCTCGTTCGGCGAGAAGATCGCCGAGGGGGCGCCCGCCGAGGTCGCGCGGAACCCGAAGGTGGTCGAGGCCTACCTGGGGGAGGAGCATGTCGGCGCTGCTCCGGCTCGATAGCCTCCAGGCCGGCTACGGCGACCTCACCGCGGTCCGCGACGTGTCGCTCGACGTGCGCCCCGGCGAGGTCGTGGCGCTCATCGGCGGCAACGGGGCCGGCAAGACGACCACGCTGCGCGCCATCACGGGGCTGCTGCCGCTCAGGCGCGGCAGCGTGGAGTTCGCCGGCGAGCGCCTGGACGGCCTCACGTCGGCCCAGGTCGTCGCCCGGGGCATCGCGCACGTCCCCGAGGGCCGCCAGCTGTTCCCGTCGATGACCGTGCGGGAGAACCTGGAGCTCGGCGGCGCGCGGCTGCCTCGCGGGAAGCGCGCCGACGCGCTCGAGCGCGTGTTCGCGCTGTTCCCGCGGCTGCGGGAGCGCGAGGGCCAGCTCGCCGGGACGCTGTCCGGGGGCGAGCAGCAGATGTGCGCCATCGGCCGCGGGCTCATGGCCGGGCCGCGGCTCCTGCTCCTCGACGAGCCGAGCCTCGGGCTGGCCCCCGTCATGGTGAAGCTGATCTTCGAGAACCTGGCCGCCATCAACGGCGCGGGGACCACCATCCTGCTCGTGGAGCAGAACGTGGCCCGGGCCCTCCACCTCTCGCACCGCGGCTACGTCATCGAGAACGGCCGGATCGTGCTGAGCGGCACCCGCGAGGAGCTGCAGCAGAGCCCCCACGTCCGCGAGGCCTACCTGGGGCTCTGACCGGCGCCGGTCCGGATCCCGCCGCCGGCTGCCGATCACCACCCCGGGCGGTCGTCCGCCCGCGTCCGTCCGGCGGCGGCCGGCCACTCGATTCGGCGGGCGGCAAGGGCTTGTCTGGTACTCTTGCAGAGGTTCACCTGGAGGGGCTCATCGACACGCTGCTGATCGTCGTCGCGGTGGCGCTCGCCGGCGTCGCCGTCGCTCTCGCCGCCATCGCGATCTCGCTCAGGAACCGCGCGCAACGACTGGGCCAGGAGCTGGCCGAGGCCCACGAGCAGGTGACGCGGCTCCAGAAGCTCGGCGCGCTGGGCGAGATGGCCTCGAGCTTCGCCCACTCCTTCAACGACGTGCTGACGCCGATCATCGGCCGGAGCCAGCTCCTCGCCCAGCGGGTCAGCGACCCCCAGGCCCGCGAGTGGCTGGAGACGATCGAGCGCGCCGCCCTCGACGGCGCCCAGACGGTGCGGCGCATCCAGGAGTTCATGCGGCTGCGCCGCGAGGAGCCGACGGTGGCTGTCGACCTCGGCGCCGTCGTGCGCCAGGCGGTGGAGGCGGCGGCGCCGCGCCGGCGCCCCGGCGTCCGCATCGAGACGGCCGTCGATCCGCTGCCACCGATAGCGGGCGACCCGCTGGGGCTCCGCGAGGCGATCGCCAACATCGTCACCAACGCCATCGAGGCGGCGCCGGACGGCACCGCGGTGATGATCTCCACGGGCATGGACGGCGGCGACGCCGTCATCGGCGTGACCGACGCCGGCATGGGGATGGCGCCGGCCGTCCAGGCGCGGATCTTCGAGCCGTTCTTCACGACCAAGCCCGGCGCGACGGGGCTCGGCCTCTGCCTCGCCCACGGCATCGTCTCCCGCCACGGCGGCCAGATCGAGGTCGACTCCACCCCCGGCAAGGGCACCACGGTGCGCGTGAAGTTCCCGGTCGAGGCGGTGGCGCGTCCCCGCGCCTCGGGCGGCGTGCGGGCGCAGGCGCCCGGCGGGCCGGCCCGCTGCCTGGTCGTCGACGACGACCCGCAGGTGCGCGACATGATCCGCGACATCCTCTCCAACGCCGGCCACACGGTGGTCGTGGGCGTCGACGGGGCCGACGGCGTGGAGAAGTTCAAGGCCGACGCCGCCTTCGACGTCGTCATCACCGACCTCGCGATGCCGAAGCTCAACGGGCTCCAGCTCGCGCGCGTCTGCAAGACCCTCCGGCCCGCCGTGCCGGTCGTCATGCTCACCGGCTGGGGCGTCCTGCTGACCGAGGACGAGCTGGCCGAGCACGGCGTCGACGAGGTGCTGTCGAAGCCGGTCAGGATGGACCAGGTGCTCGGCGCGATCGCGGCCGTCCGCACCCGCGCCACCATCGTCTGAACGGGGCGGGACCATGACGAGCCCGATCATCACCGAGGCCGTCCGGGCCCTCGTGGATCGCCGGGACCTCACCCGCATCGAGGCCGCCGCGGCCATGGACGCGATCATGTCCGGCGCCGCGACCAACGCCCAGATCGCCGCCTTCCTCACCGCGCTGCGGATGAAGGGCGAGACCGTGGAGGAGCTGATCGGCTTCGCCCAGGTCATGCGCCAGAAGGCCGTCCGCGTCAGGACCCGCGGCGAGGAGGTGGCCGCGCTGACCGGCACCGACCGCGAGATGCTGATCGACACGTGCGGCACCGGGGGCGACGCCGCCGGGACGTTCAACGTGTCGACGGCGGTGGCGTTCGTCGTCGCGGGCGCGGGCCTCAAGGTCGCCAAGCACGGCAACCGCTCGGTCTCCTCGCTGTGCGGCTCCGCCGACGTGGTCGAGACCCTCGGCATCTCGCTCGACCTGACGCCGCAGAAGGTGGCCCGCTGCATCGACGAGGTGGGGATCGGCTTCCTCTACGCGCCGCTGCTGCACACCGCGATGAAGCACGTGATGGCGGCGCGCAGGGAGATGGGGATCCGCACCGTCTTCAACATGCTCGGCCCCCTCACGAACCCGGCCGGGGCGAACGCCCAGGTGATCGGCGTCTACTCCGGGTCGCTCACCGAGCCGCTGGCGCGCGTGCTCGGCGAGCTGGGGACGATCCGCGCTTTCGTCGTCCACGGGGCCGACGGCCTCGACGAGATCTCGAGCACCGGCGAGAGCCGCGTGAGCGAGGTGCGGGAGGGCGTCGTCCGGTCGTTCACCGTGCGGCCCGAGGACTTCGGGGTGCCGCGGGCGACGATCGCCGACCTGCAGGGCGGCGACCGCGAGCAGAACGCCGCGATCATCCGCGCCATCCTGGACGGCGAGCGCGGGCCGCGGCGCGACATCGTGGTGATGAACGCCGCCGCCGCGCTGGTGGCCGGAGGCCGCGCCGGCGCCTTCAAGCAGGGGGCCGAGCTCGCGGGGCGGTCGATCGACTCGGGCGCCGCGCGCACGCGGCTCGAGGCCCTGGTGGCGCTGAGCCGCAAGCTGGCGCAGGAGAAATAGAAAGCCGCGCCCACAGGGGCGTATGGGCGCGGCTCCGGTTTCGATCGGCCGGCGACCGGGATCGGCGTGCATTCGACCCGGCCGACGGTGACCGTCTCCGCCTCCTTGACGTAGCAAGAGCCGTACCGCCCACTCGACGCCGTGTTTTCGCGGGTGTCCGAGACGCCCGCCCGTCCGGGCGCGCCGGACGGGTGCACGGAATTACCATTCCACTGACGCTTCATTCCCGAAGGTGGAGGCGAGCGGACATGAGATTCGAGACCCGGGCCATCCACGCGGGCCGGACCGTCGACCCCTCGACCGGCGCGGTCGCCCCCGCCATGCACCCGTCGACGACCTTCGAGCGCGACCCGGACGGCGGCTACTCCCGGGGCCACCTCTACGCGCGGAACAGCAACCCGAACCGTGTGGCCCTCGAGCGCTGCCTGGCCGACCTCGAGGGCGGCGCCGCGGCCGCGGCGTTCGGCTCGGGCACGGCGGCGACGGCCGCGATCCTCCTGTCGCTCGCGCCCGGCGACCACGTCGTCGCGCCCCTCGACGTCTACTACGGCACCGCGCGCCTGGTGCGCGAGCACATGGCGCGCTGGGGGCTGCAGGCCACGTTCGTCGACATGACCGACGTCGCCGCGGTGGCGCGGGCGCTCCGTCCCCAGACGCGGCTCGTGTGGCTCGAGACGCCCTCGAACCCGATGCTCACGGTGACGGACATCGGCGCGGTCGTGGAGGCCGTGCGCCCCTCGGGCGCGCTGGTCGTCTGCGACAACACCCTCGCCACGCCGGCGCTCCAGCGGCCGCTGGCGCTCGGCGCCGACCTGGTCAAGCACGCGACCACGAAGTACCTGGGCGGCCACGCCGACCTGATGGGCGGCGCCATCGTCGCCGGCAGCGCCGGGGGCGCGTTCGAGAAGATCCGCGACCTCCAGGCGAGCGTCGGCGGCATCCCGGCCCCGTTCGACTGCTGGCTGCTGCTGCGCTCGATCCGCTCGCTGCCGTACCGCGTCCGCGCCCACTCCGAGGGCGCGCTCGCGGTCGCGCGGTATCTGGCGCGCCACCCGCGCGTGGAGGCCGTGCACTACCCGGGCTTGCCGTCGCACCCCGGCCACGCCGTGGCCGCGCGCCAGATGTCGGCGTTCGGCGGGCTGCTGTCGTTCCAGGTGCGCGGCGGGCGCGAGGCGGCGATGCAGGTGGCGGCGAAGCTCCGGCTGATCACGCGCGCGACGAGCTACGGCAGCGTCGAGAGCCTCGTCGAGCACCGGGCGTCGGTCGAGGGGCCGGCGAGCCGGACGCCCCAGAACCTCCTGAGGCTCAGCGTGGGCCTCGAGCACCCCGACGACCTGGTCGAGGATCTCGGCCAGGCGCTGGGGTAGGGCGCGCGCGACGGGTCGGGTCACCACGGGGTGGCCGACGAACTCGAAGGACCGGCGGTGCGATGCACGTGTTCCGGACGACGGCGCCGACCCGGCCCTCCGGAGACGGTCGGGGCTCGCGCGTGGCGATCGGCCCGGAGCTGGTGGCGACGGGCGGCACGACAAGCGCCGGACGGGCGCGGGTCGGCGTCACCGCGTGAGTGCGGGCGAAGAGGCCGTCACGCCGTGCGCCGGTCCAGCGCCTGCGGGTTCAGCGCGCGCTCGGGGACCTTGCCGTCCAGGTACGCGGCGACGCTGGCCGTCACCTCGCGGAAGAAGGCGTCGTAGGCCTCGCGCGTGACGTAGCCGACGTGGGGCGTGAGGACGACGTTGTCGAGCGCCAGCAGGGGATGGTTCCGGGGCAGCGGCTCGACGTCGTAGACGTCCAGCGCCGCGCCGGCGATCCGCCGCTGCCTCAGCGCCGCGACCAGCGCGGCCTCGTCGACGATCGGGCCGCGCGCCGTGTTGATCAGGTACGCGGTCGGCTTCATGATCGCGAGGTGCCGCGCCGTGATGAGCCCGCGCGTGCGGTCGCTGAGCCGCGTGTGGACCGTGACGACGTCGCTCTCGCGGAGCAGCGTGTCGAGCGGCACGTGGGTCGCGCCCGCGGCCGCGGCGCGCGCGGCGTCGAGCGTCGGGCCCCACGCGAGCACCCGCATGCCGAGGAAGGCGCCGAACGCGGCGATCCGGCTGCCGATCCGGCCGAGGCCGATCACGCCGAGGGTCTTGCCCGCCAGCTCGGCGCCGAGCCGCGTCTGCCAGCGGCCCTCCCGCATCGCGCGGTCCTCCGCGGGGATGTGGCGGACGGCCGCCAGGATGAGGCCGATCGTGTGCTCGATCGCCGCGGCGCCGGAGCCCGCCGTCTCGACGACGAGCACGCCGCGCTCCGTCGCGGCCTCGACGTCGACGTGGCCCGAGTTGCGGCCCGTCAGCGCCAGCAGCTCCAGCGCGGGCAGGCGCTCGAGCAGCGACGCGGGGAACCGCGAGCGCTCGCGGATCGGGACGACGATCTCGTAGGGCTGCAGGCGCCGGGCCAGCGCGGCCTCGTCGTGCAGCGTGTCGCGGAAGGTGTCGACCGTCACGCGACCGGCGAGCCGCTGCCAGTGCGGGAGCCTCGCGACCTCGCCCTGGTAGTCGTCGAGGACGGCGAGCCGCTTCACCGCTACCAGCTCACCGCCTGCGCCAGCGACAGCTCGAAGCGGCGATCGCGGTGGGCGACCCGGAGGCGGACGTCGTGGGGATCGTCGCTGCTGGCCGGCACGCGCGCCTGGTAGACGCCGGGCTGCGGGGCGGGCAGCAGCGCGGCCCGGACGGGCGCGCCGTCGGCGGCGCGGCCCACGAGCATGACGTCGGCCCCGCTCAGCGGACGGTTCGCGGTGTCGCGGAGCCGGATCGTGTAGATCGTCTCGCCCTCGCCGGCGCGGGCGGTGTGGACGACGACCCGCACGCCGTGGACGGTCGCGGTCATGCGCGGCTCGCCCAGCTCCGACGGCAGCGCCGCGGCCGCGTCGTCGGCCGGCGCCGGAGGCCGCGTGGCGGCGCGCGGGGCCGCGGCGGGGCGCGACGGCGTGGTCGCGGCGCGCGGCGCCGCCGCCTCGGCCGCCACGGAGTCCCGCGGCGGGAGGTCGCGCTTCTCCGCCGCGGCGGCGCGCATCCGCATCTCGCGGACGGCGTCCTCCGTGGCGGCGACACGGTCGTCGAGCTGGTTCAGCTCGCGGCTCAGCCGCTCCTCGAGCTTCCGCAGGTCGTCGTCGACCGCCGCCGGCGTCGGGGCGGCGGATGCGGCCGCCGCGTGCTGGACGGGCTGGCTCGCGGCGCGAGCCGCGCGCGGGGCCGCCGGCGGGCGGGCGACGAGCGCGACGACGGCGAGGATCGCGACGCAGGCGAAGCAGACGCCGGCCGCGGCGTGGCCGATGCGCGTGACGACCTGGCGCCGGTCGGCGTCGTCCGGGTCCTCGTCGGCGTCGGCGGACAGGCCGTAGCGCACGACGAGCAGGCACATGATCATGGCGCCGAGAGCGCTGAGAACCACGATCCCGGGCAGCGCGTACTGGGCCAGCAGGGTCATGGCGTCCTCCGTGGTAGGGCCGAGGGTACCAGGGTCCGGGCCCGCGGTACACTCGGACGCCATGGAGCGGCGGCCGCTCGGCGCCACGGGCCTCGACGTCACGGTGATCGGGATGGGCACGTGGCAGACGTACGACGTCCGCAGGGCGTCCGCGGTCCAGGCCGTCACCGACGCCGCGCTCGGGGGCGGCGCGGCGTTCTTCGACTCGTCGCCGATGTACGGCGCCGCCGAGCGCGTGCTCGCCGAGACCCTCGGGGAGCGGCGCAAGCAGGTCGTCATCGCGACCAAGGTCCGGGCGGGCTCGGCCCGCGAGGGCCGCGAGCAGATCCACCGCGCGCTCGACCGGTACGGCGGCGTGGTGGACGTCTACCAGATCCACAACCTCGAGGCGTGGCGGACCCACCTGCCGTACCTGGAGGAGCTGAAGGCGGCGGGGCGGATCCGGGCCGTCGGCATCACGCACTACGCGACCTGGATCACCTCGACGGGGCCCGTCGCGACGATCTCGGCCATGCGGCCGAACTGCGAGGCGCCGTACAACCCGCGCGAGCGCGAGGTCGAGCGCGAACTGCTGCCGCTCGCCGCCGAGCGCCGGCTCGGCGTGATCCCGATGCGCCCGCCGGGACAGGGCGGCCCCGTCCGCGCCGCGCCGCCCGCCCGCGAGCTGGGCTTCCTCGCCCGCCACGGCCTCGTCACCTGGGCGCAGGCGCTGCTGAACTGGGGGATCAGCGACCCGCGCGTGACGGTCACGATCCCCGCGACGCGCGACGCGCGGCACGCCGCCGACAACTGCGCGGTCGGCGGCGCGCGCCGCTTCGACGGCGCCGCGCGGGAGCGCGTCGCCGCCCTGGCGGCCCGGCTCTGAGGCCGGTGCCGGGCGAGGCGCTCCGGCCGTGCTGCTGAGCGAGCGGCTCGCGGCGCTCTACCCGGCGTCGTCGCGCCGCGCGCTCAAGCGCTGGCTCCTGGCGGGCCGCGTGAGGGTCAACGGCGAGGTCGTCCGCCGCGGCGACGTGGCGGTCGGCGACGCCGACCGCGTGGCGCTCGGCGCGCCGCCCCCGCCGGCGTTTCCCGCGCCGCTCCACCTCGTCCACGCGGACGACGACATCGTGGTGATCGACAAGCCTCCCGGCCTCCTGACGATCGCCACGGAGCGCGAGCGCGAGCGGACGGCCTACCGCCTGGTCGGCGACTGGGTCGCCGCGCGGGACGGGGGGCGCATCTTCGTCGTCCACCGGCTCGACCGCGAGACGTCCGGGCTCGTCGTGTTCGCGAGGACCGCGGCGGCGAAGCGCAGCCTCCAGGAGCAGTTCGAGCGGCGCAGCGTCGAGCGCGTCTACGTCGCGGTGGTCGACGGACGGGTGCGGGACGACGCCGGCGCGCTGCGCGACCGCCTGGTCGAGGACCGCGGGCTCCGCGTCCGGACGACCCGGGACCGCCGCGCCGGGCGCGAGGCCGTCACGCGCTACCGCGTCGTCCGGCGTGGCGCGACGGCGACGCTGCTCGAGATCGCCCTCGAGACCGGACGGCGCGGCCAGATCCGCGCGCAGCTCGCCGCCATCGGCCATCCCGTCGTCGGCGACGCCGCCCACGGCAGCCGCCGCGACCCGTTGCGGCGGCTGTGCCTGCACGCCACGCGGCTCGGCTTCACCCACCCCGCCGGCGCCCCGGCGCGGTTCGAGAGCCCGCCGCCCGCCGCGTTCGGGCGACTGGCGTGATCGTCAGGGTCGGCACGTCGGGCTACGACTACGCCGAGTGGACGGGCACCTTCTATCCGCGCGACCTGCCCGCGGCGCGGAGGCTCGACCACTACGCCCGGCACTTCACCACCGTGGAGATCAACGCGACGTTCTACCGCATGCCGACGCCGGCGATGCTCGCCGGCTGGGCGGCCCGGACGCCGGCGGGCTTCACGTTCGCGCTGAAGGCGCCGCAGCGGATCACCCACTTCGCCCGCCTCCGCGACGTCGGCGATCCCGTGCGCTTCCTCTGCGACGCCGCGCTCGCGCTCGGGCCGCGGCTGGGCCCGCTGCTGTTCCAGCTTCCGCCCGCCTTCAGGAAGGACACCGGCCGCCTCGCGGACCTGCTCGCGCTGCTGCCCGCCGGGCTCCGCGTGGCCTTCGAGTTCCGCCACGACTCGTGGCTCGACGACGACGTGTACGAGCGGCTCCGGACGCGGAACGCCGCGCTGTGCATCGCCGACTCCGGCGACCGGACGACGCCGCTGGTCGCCACCGCGGACGTCGGCTATCTCCGGCTGCGCGACCAGGGCTACGGCGAGGGCGACCTGGCGCGCTGGGCGGACAGGATCCTGGATCTCGGCGCCGGCTGGCGCGAGGCCTTCGTGTTCTTCAAGCACGAGGCGTCGGGCACGGGCCCGGCGTTCGCGCGGCGCCTCGTCGAGCTCCTCGAGCGCCGGGCGCCGGCCGTCACGCGCCCTGCGTCCGCCTGATCTTCTCCAGCGCGGCGGCCAGGTCGACCGCGCCCGAGAGCAGGGGCGCCATCGGGTCGCCGAGCGAGCGGAGCCGCGCCGGCACCGTCCGGATCGTGAAGCGCCCCGGGTCGAGCCGCGACGTCACCTCGTCCCACGCGAGCGTGCAGGACACCGTCGCGCCGGGCCGGGCCCGCACCGCGAACGGCGCGACGATCGTCTGTCCCGGACCGTTCTGGCCCCAGTCGATGTAGACCTTGCCCCGGCGCGCCTCGAGCGCCCTCTCGAGCGTCGAGATGCGCGGCTCGGCGTTGTGGCCGAGCGTGGCCAGGAGACGGGCGAAGCTCCTCGCCTCGTCGTAGCCGTGACGGGCGCCGAGCGGGAGCAGGACGTGCAGCCCCGTCGCACCCGAGGTCTTCGGGTAGGAGGGCAGCCCGAGCCCGTCCAGGATGCGTCGCAGGGCGCGCGCGATGCGGACGACGTGCTCGAACGGCGCGCCCTTGGGGTCCAGGTCGAGCACGAGCCAGTCGGGACGGTCCAGCGAGCCGGCGCGCGACGCCCAGAGGTGGATGGGGATCGCGCCGGTGTTGATCACCCAGCGGAGCGCGTCGACGCCGTCGACGACGATGTAGTCGATGTCGCGACTCGTCGCCTCCGCACGGATGCTGACGGTCCGGATCCAGTCGGGCCGGCGGTCGGGCGCGTCCTTCTGGAAGAAGGACTTGCCGGCGATGCCGTCGGGATAGCGGGTGAGCACGATCGGCCGGTCGCGCAGGTACGGCAGGAGCCACGGCGCGACCTCCTCGTAGTAGGCGACGAGGTCGCCCTTGGTGTAGCCCTCGTCCGGCCAGAAGACCTTCCGCGCGTTCGTGACCGCGACCGTCCTCGCGGGCGGCAGCTGGGGGACCTCGCGCCGGCACTCCTCGGGGCGCTTGTCGTCGCGCAGCCCGAGGAACGCCGGGTGACGGATGCCGCCGTCGGCCGTCCACTCGGTGAAGCGCACCTCGCAGACGAGGCGTGGCTCGACCCAGTGGTGGCCGCGGCCGCGCGGCGAGCCCACGTCGAACGGCGACGTCGGTCGCGCCAGCGGGGCCAGGCGGTCGCGCACGAGGCGGAGCGAGCGGTCGTCGAAGCCGGTGCCGACCTTCGAGACGTAGACCAGGCGGTCGCCCTCGTAGAGCCCGAGGTGGAGGGCGCCGAAGTAGGGCCGCGCGCCCTGCGGGTCCGTCCAGCCTCCGATGACGAACTCCTGGCGGAGCTGGCACTTGATCTTGAGCCAGTCGCGCGAGCGGCCCGCCACGTAGGCGCTGTCCGCCCGCTTCGCCACGATCCCCTCGAGCCGGCGCCGGGCCGCCGCGTCGTAGAACGCCGCGCCCTCGCCGGCGACGTGGCTGCCGTAGCGCGCGACGCCGTCGGCGGGCAGCGCGAGCGCCAGGCACGCCTTGCGCTCCGTCAGCGGCAGGCCCCGGACGTCGCGGCCGTCGAGGGCGAGCGCGTCGAAGAACACGGCGCCGACGGGCGTCCTCGCCGCGGCCTGGCGGACGTCGGCGGCGCGCGTCAGGTGCATGCGGGCCTGGAGAAGCTGGAAGGACGAGCGGCCGTGCTCGTCCACGGCGATCACCTCGCCGTCGATCACGAAGCGGTCCAGCGGCAGCGCGCGGAGCGCGTCGACGACCTCCGGGTAGCGCGGCGTGAAGTCCTGGCCGTGGCGGCCGAGCAGCGTCACGCGGTCGCCGTCGCGGCGCGCGAGCACGCGCACGCCGTCGTACTTGATCTCGAACACCCAGCCGGGGCCGTCGGGGACGCGGTCGACCAGCGTGGCGAGCATGGGCGCCAGCTCGCGGGCCGCGAGGTCGCGCCGGGGCGCCGCGAGCCGGGCGAGACGGCGGCGCAGCGCGCGCACGGCGGCGCGCGCCGCCGCGCGCTCCCCGGTCGCTGGTGTCCGCCTCATCGCCGGCCGCAACTCATAGTGGGCCTCCCCGCGTCGCCGCCGCCGTGCGGCCGGCTCCGTCGCTTCGTGCTACCCTGTCGCATTATGCCGCCCCACTCGATCGGCTCGGGCACCATCTCCTTCGGGCTCGTCTCGATTCCCGTGCGGATGTACACCGCGACGTCGCCGGGCACCGTGTCGTTCAACCTCCTGCACGCGAAGTGCGGCTCGCGGGTCCGCCAGCAGATGTTCTGCCCGGTGTGCAACACGGTCGTCGAGCGCGCCGACCTCGTCCGCGGCTACGAGTTCGCCAAGGACCAGTACGTGCGGGTCGGCGACGACGAGCTGAAGGCCCTCGAGGGCGAGGCCTCGAAGATCATCGACATCATCGAGTTCGTGCCCCTCGAGCGGGTGGACCCGATCTACTTCGAGCGCACGTACTACCTCGGCCCCGACAAGGGCGGCGAGAAGGCCTACCGGCTGCTCGCCGAGGCGATGGCCAAGAGCAACCGCGTCGCGCTGGCGAAGTTCGTCATGCGGGGCAAGGAGAGCCTGGTGCTCATCCGCTCCGCCCAGGACGGGCTGATGCTGCACACGATGTACTTCGCCGACGAGGTGCGCTCCTTCGCCGAGATCGACAAGGGGCAGTCGGTGCCCGTGCGCGCCAGCGAGATGCAGCTCGCGCAGCAGCTCATCGACGGCCTCACCAGCGACCAGTTCAGGCCCGAGGAGTACCGCGACGAGTACCGCGGTCGCGTCCTGGACCTGATCAACCGGAAGGTCGAGGGCCGCGAGATCACCGCCGCCGCCCCCGCGCCGCCGCGCGCCCAGGTCATCGACCTCATGGAGGCGCTGCGCGAGAGCCTCGCGAAGGCCGGCGGCGGCCGCGCCGCCCGCGGCGCCCGCCGGGAGGCCGGGGGCGAGCCCGGGCGCGAGGAGGAGGCGGCCGGGGCCGCCGCGTCGCGCAAGCCCCCCGCCAAGGCCGCGCCCAAGCGCGCCGAGCCCGCCCGCGCCGCCTCCGGCCGCCGCGCCCAGGGCGGCCGCAGGTAGCGCGCGCTCCCGGCCCTTCCCGCGGCCCCTTGCCGCCGGACCGCCCCGGGGCTACCCTCGGCGCCGACGGGAGGGGCGCCGCCATGTTCGATCCCGGGAGGTTCACGGCCGAGTGCCTGGCCGCGGCGGCCGAGGGGAGCGCGTTGACCGCGGCGCGCGAGATCGTCGCCCGGGCCATCGAGACGCCCGCCGACGTGCTGAGGGCGCTGGGCGAGCCGCGGCGCTCCGAGGTGCGGGTGCTCCACCGGTCGCCCGGGCTGACGATCCTGAACGTGATCTGGGGGCCGCGGATGACGATCATGCCCCACAACCACGAGATGTGGGCGGTCATCGGCATCTACACGGGCCGCGAGGACAACATCCTCTGGCGGCGGCTGCCGGGCGATCCGCAGGGGCGGATCGAGGCGGCGGGCGCCCGGGCCATCGCCGAGCGCGACGCGCTGCCCCTGGGCCGCGACATCATCCACTCCGTGACCAACCCGATCGGCCGGCTCACCGGCGCGCTCCATGTCTACGGCGGCGACTTCTTCGGGGTGCCGCGCAAGGAGTGGGACCCCGAGCGGCTCACCGAGCAGCCGTACGACGTCCAGCGAGCGCTCGCGCTCTTCGAGGAGAGCAACCGCCTCCACGCGAAGTGATTGCAGCCGTCGGCCATCGGTGGTGAACTAGCGGCGCCATGTCCTCCCTGAAGGGGCACGTCGCCCTCGTCACCGGCGCCGGCCGCAACATCGGCCGCGCCATCGTCCTCGAGCTGGCCTCCCGCGGGGCGGACGTCGTCGTGAACACCCGCGCGCGGGCCGACGAGGCCGAGCGGGTGGCCGGCGAGGCGCGCAGGCTCGGCGTCCGGGCCCTGGTGGCGCCGGGCGACGTCGGGCGCGCGGCCGACGTGCAGGCGATCGCCGCGCGCGCCCTGGCCGATCTCGGCAAGGTCGACGTCGTCGTCAACAACGCGGCCATCCGCCCGGAGCGCCCGTTCCTCGAGATGACCGAGGAGGAGTGGCGCCGCGTCCTCGACGTCGACCTCACCAGCGCCTTCCTGACCGCGCGCGCCTTCCTGCCCGGGATGGTGGCGCAGGGCTGGGGCCGCATCGTGAACCTCACCGGCATGAACGCGCTCCAGGGCTACGTGGCGCGCGCCCACGTGTCGGCGGCGAAGCACGGCCTCTGGGGCCTCACCAAGGCGCTGGCGCGGGAGTTCGGCCCGCGCGGGATCACGGTCAACGCGATCTCGCCCGGGCCGATCGACACCGAGCGCGAGGACGCGGCCGCCGACCACCACATCCGCTCGCAGCTCGGGCGCATCCCCGTGGGGCGCCTCGGCCGTCCCGAGGAGATCGCGGCGCTCTGCGGCCTGCTCGTCTCCGACGAGGGCGCCTTCATCTCCGGCCAGATGATCGGCGTCAACGGCGCCGCCCAGACCTGACAGAGGAGACCCCCGCGTGCTGACCTACGGCGACTACAGGCACCTCGCGTTCGAGCGGCGCCCCCACGGCGTGCTCCTCGTCACCATCAACCGGCCCGAGGTGCTCAACGCCACGAACGACCGGCTGCACTGGGAGCTGACGCAGATCTGGCTCACCATCGACCGCGACGCCGAGACGCGCGTGGCCGTGGTGACGGGCGCGGGCCGCGCCTTCTCCGCCGGCGGCGACCTGGAGATGGTGCAGGCGAACGCGACCGATCCGAGGCGCCTCGCCAACACGGTGCGCGAGGCGTCGGACATCGTCTACAACATGATCAACCTCGACAAGCCGATCGTCTCGGCGATCAACGGCGTCGCGGTGGGCGCCGGCCTCGTCGTGGCGCTCCTCGCCGACGTCAGCGTGATCGCCGAGGACGTGCGCTTCACCGACGGCCACACGCGACTGGGCGTCGTCGCGGGCGATCACGCCGCGATCGTCTGGCCGCTGCTCTGCGGCATGGCGAAGGCGAAGTACTACCTGCTCACCTCGGACTTCATCGACGGCCGGGAGGCCGAGCGCATCGGCCTCGTGAGCCTCTGCGTGCCGCGCGATCAGCTCATGGCGAAGGCCTTCGAGGTCGCCGACAAGCTCGCGCTCGGCAGCCAGCAGGCGATCCGCTGGACCAAGCGGTCGCTCAACAACTGGCTCCGCATGGCCGGGCCCATCTTCGACCAGTCGATCGCCCTCGAGATGCTGACCTTCATGGGCGAGGACGTGCGCGAGGGGCTGCAGGCGATCCGGGAGAAGCGGGCGCCCAAGTTTCCGTCGGCGCAGTAGGTCTGGCCCGCCCCTTGCACCCGCCTGGCGGCGGGAGGACCCGCCATGAAGTCGATCGCGCTGATCGCGCTGGCGGTGGCGCTGGGCCTGGCGTGGGCGGGCGTCGCCATCCCGGCCGAGACCGTCGAGCAACACGCTGCCGCGGCTGGCGCCGCCGGGCAGGGGTGCCCGGCGGAGACGAGCCCCGCGCCGGCGCGCCCGGCGCCCTGACGGCCGCGGCGTCCGGCGGCGACCTGCAGAACCCGAGGGCGTCCGGCTTCCGCTTTCCGGTACACTAGTTCGCAAGTCGGGCGTCCCGATGCCCAGAAAGATCCTCGAGCCCCGGTTCCACGTCGAGCACCTGTCGATCCTCGACAGCGAGGGGAACCTCGACGCCGCGCTCGAGCCCGACATCCCGCCCGACCGGCTCCAGGCCATGTACCGCGCCATGCTGCTCGGCCGGCGCCTCGACGAGCGGATGGTCCGCCTGCAGCGGCAGGGGCGCATCGGGACCTTCGCGCCGATCAAGGGCCAGGAGGCCTCCCAGCTCGGCAGCGTCGCGACGCTGCGCGACACCGACTGGATGGTGCCGTCGTTCCGCGAGACGGCCGCGATGCTCTGGCGGGGCTGGCCGATCGAACGGCTGCTGCTGTTCTTCGCCGGCTACCTCGAGGGCGGTCAGCCGGCGCCCGGCCAGCACGACCTGCCGGTGACCATCCCCGTCGCCACGCAGCTCCCCCACGCCGTGGGGCTCGCCTACGCGGCGCAGTACCGCGGCGACGACGTCGTGGTCATGGTGTACTTCGGCGACGGCGCGACCTCCGAGGGCGACTTCCACGAGGCACTGAACTTCGCCGGCGTCTGGCACCTGCCGGTGGTCTTCCTCTGCCAGAACAACCAGTGGGCGATCTCGGTGCCGCTCAAGAAGCAGACGCACTCGCGGACGCTCGCCCAGAAGGCGCTCGCCTACGGCCTGCCCGGGATCCAGGTCGACGGCAACGACGTCCTCGCCGTGTACGCGGCGAGCCGGGAGGCGGTCGAGCGCGCCCGGACCGGCGGCGGCCCGACGATGATCGAGTGCGTCACGTACCGGCTCGGCGTCCACACCACCGCCGACGACCCGACGAAGTACCGCTCCGAGGAGGAGGTGCGCGAGTGGGAGCGGAAGGACCCGCTCACCCGCTTCGCGGCCTATCTCGCGAAGCGCAACCTCCTCGAGGAGAACCTGGAGCAGCGGATCGACGAGGAGATCGCCGCCGCGGTGCAGCGCTTCGAGGCCGTCGGGCCGGCCGACCCGCTGACGGCCTTCGACCACGTCTACGCCGAGATGCCGCCCGCGCTCGCCGCCCAGCGCGAGGCGCTCGCCGCCTGGCTGCGGTCGGCGGCGGCGCCGGGCGGCGAGGAGACGCGGCCCGTCTCGCCCCCGATGCGCGGCCAGCGCGACCGCGGCCGGGCCGGGCGCGACGGCGACGGGTAGGCCCATGGCGAAGCTGAACATGGTGAAGTCCCTGAACCTGGCGCTCCTGCAGGAGATGGAGCGCGACGAGGACATCGTCGTCATCGGCGAGGACGTCGGCGTCGACGGCGGCGTGTTCCGGGTCACCGAGGACCTCCACCGGAAGTTCGGGAGCAAGCGGGTGATCGACAGCCCGCTCGCCGAGGCCGGGATCGTCGGCGCCTCGGTCGGCATGGCGATCTACGGGCTCAAGCCCGTCTGCGAGATCCAGTTCTCGGGCTTCGCCTTCCAGTGCTTCCACCAGATCGAGAACCACGCGGCGCGCTACCGGAGCCGCACCCGGGGACGCTTCCACTGCCAGATGGTGATCCGCATGCCCTACGGCGGCGGCGTGCGGGCGCTGGAGCACCACACGGAGTCGGAGGAGCAGTTCTACGCCCACATCCCGGGGCTCAAGATGGTGATCCCGTCCGGGCCCCGCAACGCCCGCGCGCTCCTCGTCAGCGCCATGCGCGACCCGGACCCCGTCGTGTTCTTCGAGGCCAAGGCCCTCTACCACGCGGCCAGGGAGGAGGTGCCGGACGAGATCGAGCCGATGCCGCTCGGCCGCGCCCAGGTCGTGCGCGAGGGCGGCGACCTCACGCTCGTCGCCTACGGCGCGATGGTGCGCGTCGCGCGCGAGGCGGCCGACACGCTGGCCGCCGAGGACGGCGTCGAGTGCGAGGTGATCGACCTCCTGACAATCTCGCCGCTCGACCGCGAGGCGCTCGTGACCTCGGTCCGCAAGACGGGCCGCGCCGTCGTCGTCCACGAGGCGCCGCGGAGCTTCGGCCCCGGCGCCGAGATCGCGGCCTCGATCATGGAAGGCGCGTTCCTCTCGCTCGAGGCGCCGATCAGGCGCGTCGCCGGCTCGGACATCTCGTTCGTGGGGTTCGCCCGCGAGCGGGCCCACGTCCCCGACGCCGCCCGCGTCGTCGCCGCGGCCCGCGAGACGCTCGCCTACTGAGCCGTCGCCGTGCGGTTGTCGCGATGGCTCCCGGGACTGGTCGCCATCGTTCTCGCCGCCTCCCCCGCCTCCGCCGACGTCCTGCGCGTCGCGACGTTCAACGTCTTCCACGGAGGCGCCGACTCGGGCCTCAAGGGTGACGCCGCGCGGCTCGACCGCCGGCTCGAGATGGCGGTGGACGAGCTGAGGAGGGTGGACGCCGACATCATCGGGCTCCAGGAAGCGTCGGCCGGCCGGGACCGCGGCAACGTGGCGGCGCGGATGGCGCAGGCCCTCGGGCTCCATCACGCCTGGGCGCCGGCGACGCGCCGGGTCTTCTTCTGGCCGCTCGGCCGGATCATCACGTTCCTGATGAACTTCGACGAGGGGCCGGCGGTCCTGTCCCGCTTCCCCATCGTCGCGACGGCCGTCCACGACCTGCCGGCGTGCGCGAAGCGCATCGACCCCCGCGTGGCGCTGGAGGCGCGGCTCGCGACCCCGTGGGGCGAGGTCGCGGTGTTCTCGACCCACACGTCGCGCGACGAGTGCCAGGTGCGCCGCGTCGCCGACATCGTGCACAGCCGCCGGGGCCGCCGCCTGACGATCGTGACGGGCGACCTCAACACGCCCGAGACGTCGCCGGTGATCGCCGCGCTGACCGACGGCGGCGGCTTCGTCGACGCCTTCCGCGCCGCCAACCCGTCGGCGCCGGGGCCGACCGTGTGGCAGCGGATCGACGCCGAGGAGTCGACGGTCCGGCGGCGGGTGGACTACGTCTTCCTGCTGCCCGGCAACGGCGCCGGCCCGCGCGTGCGGGAGAGCCGCGTCATCCTCGACTCGCCGCTTCGCGAGCCGGGCGGCGCGACGCTGTGGCCCTCGGACCACTACGGGGTGCTGGCGGAGCTCGAGCTGGCGCCCGTGACGACCGCCGCCGAGTGAGACCCGGCGGGGCCGTCAGGCTCCCTCGCGCTGGACGAGGTGCATCAGCACGCCGTGGAAGCCGCGCGGGTGGACGAAGGCGATCCGCGCGCGGCGCGACCCCGGACGACCCGTCGCGTCGATGAGGCGCCGCCCGGCGCGCGCCAGCGTCCCGAGCGTGGCCTCGATGTCGGCGACCTTCAGCGCCAGGTGGTGGAGGCCGGCCCCGTGGGAGGCGACGTAGCGGCCGATGGCGCCCTGGTCCTGGCGCGTCGTGCCCGGGCCGCCCGGCTCGACGCGGGCCCCGGTGCGCGGGTCCAGCTCCTGGAGGAACTCCAGCTCGCAGTCGCCGACGGTGACGAACGCCACGCGGAGCCCGCCGACCACGCGCGGCTCGCGGGTGTGGTGGACGACGCCGTACCGGTCGGAGGTGAAGCTCTCGACGGCGATGGTGACCTCGAGGTCCGTCTGCGTGCTCTCGAGCGCGCAGCCCAGGCGTCTCACGAACACGTCGAGCGCCGGGTCGTTGTCGGCGCTCGCCACCCCGAGGTGATCGATACGCTCCACCGGCCCGCCCGCGGCGGCCGGAATCGCCAGGGGCTCGGACAGCCAGGTGCGGACGCCGGCCGTCGCCTCGGCGGCGAGCGGCAGCCGCCGCGCGTCGCCGAGACCCGGGGCGGGGAGCCTGGCCGCGACGGCGACGCCCGCGACCGTCGCCGCGCCCGCGGCCTCGCGGAGGTCGTCGGCGGCCAGCGCGACGTGGTGGACGCCCGTGCGCCGCGCGCCGTCCACGAACGGGTCGCCGGGAGCGAACAGCGCGAGCGCGGTGCGGCCGACCGGCAGGACGGGCACCGGGCGCGCCTCGCCGCCCGCGCGCAGGTCGACCCGGGAGAGGCCGAGGTCGCGGGCCATCCCGTCGGCGGCCGCGAGAGGATCGTCGACGACGAGCGCGACGTACGCGAGGCGGTTCCCCAGCATGGGCGGGCGTACAATACCACCGTCATGGCGCGCCCGTTCGTCCTCCCCGATCTCGGCGAGGGCCTCACCGAGGCGGAGATCGTCAAGGTGCTCGTGCGGGAGGGCGACGTGATCGCCGAGGACGCCCCGCTGCTCGAGGTCGAGACCGACAAGGCGCAGGTCGAGATCCCGTCGCCCATGGGCGGGCGCGTCGAGAAGATCCACGTGGCCGCGGGCCAGACGGTGAAGGTCGGCCAGGTCCTCGTCACGTTCGCCGACGCCGCCGGCGCTCCCGCCGGGGCTCCGGCGCGATCGCTCGATGCCGGCGCCGCCCGCGCGGCGGCCGGGGGCGCGGGCCGCGGCGCCGGCGACGTGGCGGCGGCCCCGCGCGGTGGCGAGGCGCCGCCCTCGCGGCAGGGGCCCGTTCCCGCGACGCCGGCCACGCGGCGGCTCGCGCGCGAGCTGGGGGTCGACCTGGGCTCCGTGCCGGGCACGGGGCCGGCGGGGCGCGTCACCGACGACGACGTGCGGGCCGCTGCGGGACGCCGGGCGCCGGCGCCGCCTGCGCCGACGGGCGACGGCGCGCGGGAAGGCGCGCGCCAGCCGCGGCCCGTCGCCACGATCGGTCCGGAGCTGCCGCCGCTGCCGCGCTTCGAGCAGTGGGGGCCCGTCGAGCGCGAGCCGCTCTCGCACCTGCGCCGGACCATCGCGGAGCGGATGACGCTCTCGGCGGCCGTCGTCCCCCACGTCACCCACTTCGACCGGGCGGACATCACGGATCTCGATGCGCTGATCCGCCGGGCGCTGGAGCCGGCGAAGCGGCGGGGCGTGGCGCTGACGCTCACGAGCTTCATCCTGAAGGCGGCGGCCCTGGCGCTGCGCGATCACCCGCAGTTCAACGCGAGCCTCGACGCCGCGGCGGGCGAGCTGGTCCTCAAGCGCTACTACCACCTGGGCGTCGCCGTCGCGACCGGCCGCGGGCTGATCGTCCCCGTGATCCGCGACGTTGACACGCGGCCGGTGCTCGACCTGGCGCGCGAGCTGGCCGCCCTCGCCCAGCGGGTCCGCGACGGCAAGGCCACGCTCGACGACCTGCGCGGCGGCACGTTCACCGTGACCAACATCGGGGCGCTGGGCGGCACCGGCGCCATCCCGATCATCAACTACCCGGAGGTCGCGATCCTCGGCGTGGCGCGCGCCAGGGAGGAGGCGGTCGTCCGCGACGGGGCCATCGTCCCGCGCCTGACGCTGCCGATCACGCTCACGTTCGACCACCGCGTCGCGGACGGCGCCGACGGCGCCCGCTTCGCGAGCGACATCGTCCGCCGCCTCGAGCGCCCCGACGAGCTGTTGCTGGGCCTGTGACGTCCCGGCCACCTCGTCGTCGCCTCACGGTCGGAGGCCTGACGGCTCTCGTCCTGGCGCCGGCGCTCCGCGGCGGCCTCGGGACGGCGCGCGCCCGGCCTGCGAGGCTCCCGCTGGTCGGGATCCTCCAGCCGGGGTCGCGCCCAGCCCGGCGCCCGTGCTCGCCCACATGACGCGGGCCCCCGGCGAGCTGGTCGTCGACCTCCGGACGGCGCGCGCGCTCGCCATCACGTTCCCGGCGGCCGTCGTCGTCGGGGCCGCCCGCGTCATCGAGTAGAGGCCCGTCATGGTCATGGGCGACCTCGTCAGGGAAGTGGACGTCGCCGTCGTCGGCGGCGGGCCGGGCGGGTACTCGGCGGCGTTCCGCTGCGCCGAGCTGGGGCTCGAGGCCATCGTCGTGGACGCGGGCAAGCGGCTGGGAGGCACGTGCCTCCACGAGGGCTGCATCCCGTCGAAGGCGCTGCTCCACGTCGCCGGACTCCTCGCCGAGGCCGAGCGCGCGAAGGAGCTGGGCGTCGACTTCGGCGAGCCCCGGATCTCGCTGGACCCTCTGCGCAAGTGGAAGAGCGAGCGCGTCGTCGGCAAGCTGGCGCGCGGGCTCGCGTCGGTGGCGAAGGCCAGGGGCGTGGAGGTCGTCGGCGGACAGGCCGTGTTCGAGGGCTCGCGCGTCCTCCGCGTCGAGGGCGACGAGCCGCAGAAGATCCGGTTCAAGCACGCCGTCGTCGCCACGGGATCGGCCCCGGCGCCGCCGGGAGGACTCGGCCTCGGCGCCGAGCGCGTCATGGACTCCGCCGCCGCGCTCGCGCTCGCCGACGTGCCCGGGCGGCTGCTCGTCCTCGGCGGCGGCTACGTCGGGCTCGAGCTGGGGCAGATCTATGCCGCGCTCGGGAGCACGGTGACGCTGGTCGAGGCGTCCCAGGGATTGCTGCCGGACGCCGACCGGGAGCTCGTGCAGCCGCTGGCGCGGCGGTGCCAGCGGCTGTTCGCGGCGATCCACACCGGCGTGTCGGTGTCGCGGCTGACCGAGACGCCGGGCGGCGTCGAGGCGGTGATCGGCGACGCCAGGGCCGTCTTCGACCGCGTGCTGGTCGCGCTCGACCGCCTCCCGAGCACCGCGGGGCTCGGCCTCGAGTCGACGCGAGCGCGGCCCGGCGAGCGCGGCGCGCTCGTCGTCGACGACCGGTGCCGGACCTCGGACCCGAGCATCCTCGCCGTCGGCGACGTCACGGGCGAGCCCATGCTCGCTCACCGGGCCATGCGCCAGGGCAAGGTCGCGGCCGAGGTCATCGCCGGCCGCCCCTCGGCGTTCGACAACGTCGCCGTCCCCGCGGTCGTCTTCACCGATCCGGAGGTCGCGTGGTGCGGGCTGACCGAGACCGAGGCCCGCCGGACCGGACGCGACGTGAAGATCGCGCGGGTCGCGTGGGCCGCGTCGGGGCGCGCCGCGACGCTCGGCCGGGCCGAGGGTCTCACGCGCCTCGTGCTCGACCCGGGGACGGGCCGCGTGCTGGGCGCCGGCATCGTCGGGCCGGGCGCCAGCGAGCTGATCGCCGCCGCCACGCTCGCCGTCGAGGCCGCCCTGACCGCGGAGGACGTGGCCGCGACCCTCCACGCCCACCCCACGCTCGCCGAGACGCTGATGGAGGCGGCCGAGAGCTTCCTACGGCCGTAGCAGCCGCAGCGCCGCCTCGCGCGACGGCTGACCGATCGCCACGCCGAGGGCCGCGGCGCGCGCGTTGACCGCGGAGATCACGCCCGTCTCCCACGTGCTCTCCGCCTCGCCGATCCGCGCGGAGTCCGCCGCGACGGTCGCCGCCGCCACGCCCGCCTCGTCGAGCACGGGCAGGCCGTCGGCGCCGGAGGCGTCGCGGGCCATCCCGCCGTCGTTCGAGATCACGCCGCGCGGGCGCACGGCGAGGAGCGGACGCGCGTTGACGCGCCCGCCGTGGGAGCCGACGCAGAGCACGTCGCGCGCGTTGGCGGCCGTGGCGAGGCTCGCCGACGCGAGCAGCACGACGTCGCCATGCGGCGTCGTCAGGGCGACGCGTCCCGCCGCCTCCACCGCGGCGGCCGGCCGCGGGCGGCCGGGCGGGGCGTCGAGCAGCCGCCGGCCGGCCTCGGCGGCCGGCATCCCGGGCGCGGCGCCGAGCGCCCGCGCGGCGGCGTTCGCGTGGCTCACCACGCCGTCCGCGAGCACGCTGCGACCGTCGCCGAGTCGCGCCGACATCGTCGCGACGGCGACCACCGGCACGCCGAGCGCGTCGCCCAGCGGCAGCGCCGAGATCCCGGCCGCGTCCTTCCCCACGCCGGCCTCGTGCGCCACGAGGCCGCGCAGCCCGAAGGGGAGCACCAGGCGCAGCGAGAGCGCGCCGGCGAAGGAGCCGGCGACCACGACGTCGCGGCCCGTCGTCCGCTCGTCGCAGTGGGTCACCGAGTCGACGACGACGACGCGGCCGCGCGCATCCTCGTGGAACACGGCCGGCGCGGGCATGCCGCGCACGCTACGCCGTGCCGCGCGCCTCCGTCAACCGAGAGCGGGTTCTCCGGCCCGGGCGCGGGGGGCGCGGATGTCCGCCCGCCCGCTCGATCGACGGGGCAGCCGCGGTCCTGGCTCCCGCCTCGCGACGGGCGCCCGGGTCGCGGCGCTCGGGTCGCCGGTGGCGCGGCGTCCGCTACTCGAGCGGCTCGCGGCGGCGGGGGGCCGAGGAGATGCCGCGGCGGATCACGACGAACGGGAACGGCAGCTTCGGCTCGGGGCGCGAGCGCTCGTGCTGGAGCCACAGGCCGACCAGGAGGCCCGTGACGAAGAGCCACAGCGGCTGGTCGAGGAACGCCGCCTGAAGCGCGTCGTGGAAGGGAAGCGAGCGGGCGAGCGTCGCGCCCGCCTGGGCCCCGCCGACCACCGCCGACACGACGGCCGCCCCGAGGACGGCCTTCGAGCGTCGCCGGCGCGCGGTCTGCCGGCGCCTGGATCGGTGTGCGGGCGATCGATGCACGGACTCTCCCCCGGACAGGTCATCGGTCGCGGCACGGGAGGTCCGGAGGGGGGCCGGGCGTCGGCCCGGCCCCCCGCGGCTGATCCGCTACTTCTTGTCGTCGGTGCTGCGGGGCATCTGGCCGCTGCGCGGCGACGTGCCCGGGCTGGCCGCCGGCGACGTGCTGCGGTCGCGGCCGTCGCGGGCCTCGTAGCGCGGGGCCTTGTCGAGGGCCGCGCGGTCCACGCTCACGATCCAGCGATCGCCGCCCTCGCGATCGCGACGCACCTGGACGTCGGACCACGGCACCACGACCTTCGTCTCGCCGATGCCGGCCAGGCCGCCCATGCCGATCACGACGTGCGAGATCTTGCCGTCGTCCTGCTTCACCAGGAGCTGGTCGATCTCGCCGATGTCCTTGCCGTCGGCGCCGCGGACCTTCGCGCCGATGAGCCGCCGCGACTCCACGACGTCGGCCGGCTTCGTCCACGCCTGCCGCTGCTTGTCGCGGTCCGTGTCGCGCTGCATGTCCGTCTGGCGCTCCCGCTGGGTGTCGCGCGGCTGGGCCGGGGCGTCGAGCGCCAGCGGAAGCACCAGCGACGCCGTCACGAGCGCAGTGATCAAGGTCTTCACGGTTGACTCCTTCTCGCCCCTTCGGGCGACCGGCGGGCGCACGCTTCCCGCGAACTGACTCCGTGAAGGAGGAGAGAGCAAGCGGGATGCCACCGGGCGCGCGCCGCGCGCTGTAAGCCTTGCAGGGGTATCATGGGCGGAGCCATGACCCCCGACGACCTCGTCACGCTGATGCAGTCCTCGCGCCCGCACGCGCTGCTCGACCTCCGCGAGCGCGGCCGCTACGAGCGCGGTCACGTCTTCCGGGCCACGTCGCTGCCGCGACGGATGCTCGAGTTCCGCCTCCCCGCGCTGGTGACGGCGCCGGCGACGCCGATCGTGCTCTGCGACGACGACGGCGCGCTCGCGCCGCTGGCGCTGCCGCTGCTCGCCGCCATGGGCTTCTCCGACGTCCGCGTGCTCGACGGCGGTCTCGCCGCCTGGCGGGCGGCGGGCCGTCCCCTCGTGCAGGGCGTGAACGTCCCCAGCAAGGTGTTCGGCGAGCGCGCCCTCCACGACCTGAAGACGCCGCAGATCGGCCCGCGCGAGCTGGCGGAGCGCATCGCTCGCGGCGACGACATGGTGATCGTCGACGCCCGGACGCCCGAGGAGTACGCGCGCGGCTGCGTGCCGGGCGCGATCAACGTCCCGGGCGGCGAGCTGGTGCTGCGCATCGGCGAGCTGGTGCAGCGCCCGGCGACCACGATCGTCGTCCACTGCGGCGGCAGGACGCGCTCCTACATCGGCGCCGAGTCGCTGCGGCGGATGCGGCTGCCGAACCCGATCGTCGCGCTCGAGAACGGGACGATGGGCTGGGAGCTGGCGGGGCTCGAGCTCGAGCGCGGCGCCGCGCGGTGGCCGCCGGCGCCGGGCGCCCGCAGCCGCGCGGCGGCCGCGGTCACCGCGAAGCGCGTGGTGGCGGAGGACGGCGTGCGCCTCGTCTCCCCGGAGGAGCTGCAGGCCCTGTGGCGCCGCCGCGCCGAGGACAACGTCGTGGTGCTCGACGTGCGGACCGCCGAGGAGTACGCGGCCGGCCACGTCGAGGGCGCGGTGTGGGCGCCGGGCGGCCAGGCCGTCCAGGCGACGGACGAGTACGTGGCCGTGCGGGAGGCGACGATCGTCTGCGTGTGCGACGGGCTCGTGCGCTCGGCGCTGACGGCGTCGTGGCTCGGGCGCATGGGCTTTCCCCGCGTGGCGGCGCTCGCGGGCGGCCTCGTCGCCTGGGAGCAGGCGGGCGGGACGGTCGAGCGGGGCCACCCGCGCCCCGCGGCCTTCGGCCTCGAGGCGGCGCGGGCCGCGGTCGAGCCGGTCGCGCCCGGCGCGCTCGGCGGCGCGACCGTCCTCGACGTCGACACGAGCGACGCCTACCGCCGCGGCCACGTCCCGGGAGCGGCCTGGCTCTGCCGGAGCCGCCTCGAGCTGGTGGCGCGCGCCGCGCTGCCGGATCGCGACGCCGACCTCGTCCTGACGTGCGCCGACGGCGCGCAGTCCACGCTCGCCGCCGCCACGCTGCGCGCCCTCGGCTACCGCCGCGCGCGCGTGCTCGACGGCGGGACGCGCGCCTGGGCCGCGGCGGGTCGCGAGCTCGAGCGTGGCGCGACCCGGCTGCTCGACGAGCCGGACGACGTCGTCCTGAAGCCGTACGACAAGGGCCGGGAAGCGATGGAGGCGTACCTCCGGTGGGAGGAGGCCCTGGACGACCAGGGCCGGAGCCCCTTCTCGCTCCGATGAGCGCCGACCTGCCGGCCGTCGTCACCACCGAGTGGCTCGCCCTGCGGCTCGACGAGCCCGACGTGCGCATCCTCGACGCCACCTGGTACCTGCCGACGGTGCGGCGCGACGCGCGCGCCGAGTACCTGCAGGCCCACATCCCGGGAGCCGTCTTCTTCGACATCGACGCCGTGAAGGACGCGACGAACCCGCTCCCCCACATGCTCCCCGACGCGGCGACGTTCGCCGCCGCGGTCGGCGCCATGGGGATCGGCGACGGCGACCGCGTGGTCGTGTACGGCGCGCGGGGCTTCATCGCCTCCGCGCGCGTGTGGTGGACGTTCCGGGTCTTCGGCCACGACGCCGTCGCCGTGGTGGACGGCGGGCTGCCGAAGTGGCGGGCGGAGGGACGGCCGCTGGAGCCGCGCGTGCCGGCGCCGGGGCCGAGGACGTTCACCGCCCGCTTCCGTCCCCAGCTGGTCCGCGACCTCGAGGCGATGCGCGCCAACGTCGACAGGCGGCGCGAGCAGGTGGTCGACGCGCGCTCGGAGGGCCGCTTCGTCGGGACGGAGCCGGAGCCGCGGCCGGGACTGCGCTCCGGCCACATCCCGGGGAGCGTGAGCCTGCCCCACGACCGCCTGTGCCGCGACGACGGCACGCTGGCGGACGCGGCGGACCTCGAGGGCGCGTTCGCCCGCGCCGGCGTCGACCTCGACCGGCCCGTCGTGACGACGTGCGGCTCGGGCGTGAGCGCCGCGGTGCTCGCGCTGGCCCTGCACGTGCTCGGGCGCCGCGACGTGCCGGTCTACGACGGCTCGTGGAGCGAGTGGGGCGGCCGCCAGGACACGCCCGTGGAGCGCTGAGACCAGGAGGACGCATGAGCTACACGCTGAAGCGGTTCATCGACGACGTGGACGGGATCACGGCGCGCGAGACGGCGCCGGACCGGATCACCGCCCAGGTGGCTCTGCTCCTGGCGCGGCTCGTGAGCGTCCCCGACGCCATCCCCGCCGGGTTCCGCCGCCGCGGGCCCGACGGCGGCCGCGGCCGCTACATGCTGCACCGCGCGCCCCGCTTCAACGTGACGTCGGTCGTGTGGCGGCCCGGGGACACGGCCGGCGCGCACGACCACGGGACGTGGGGCGTGATCGGCGTGGTCGAGAACGAGATCCAGGAGACGCGCTATCGCATGGAGCGCGGCCGGCCGGCCGCCACGCGGATCCAGCGTCACGGGCCCGGCGCCGTCTCCGTGCTGATCCCGCCGGACGACGACGTCCACGCGATGCACAACACGACCGACCGCGACACCGTCGAGATCCACGTCTACGGGCGGGACCTCGCGGGCCTCCGGCGCCGCACATGGAGCGACGACGGCGCCGAGAAGGAGCTGGTGAGCCCGAAGTATCTCAACTGTTGAAGGTCGGGGGCCCCGAGATGGCCCCCGACACCCCCAGCGCTCGGAGCGCGCCGGCGGAGCCGACGCGCTCCTCGATCACGGTTGCCGGACACGGTGTTGAAGGTCGGGGGCCCCGAGATGGCCCCCGACACCCCCAGCGCTCGGAGCGCGCCGGCGGAGCCGACGCGCTCCTCGATCACGGTTCGGAGAGACGACGTCGGACGTCGGGGGCCCCGGAACGGGCCGTCCGGCCGCCGCTCGGTGGACCCGGCCTTGCACCCTCCCTGACGAGGACATTCTTCGGGGGAGGTGGGCAATGACGTCCATCGTTGCCGCGTTTACAATGCTCGCCCTCGTCGTCCTGGCCCCGGTGGCCGCGCCGGCGCAGGACCGTGGAGGCGTGCTCGACATCCTGAGGGACGTGCTGCAGGGCGACCAGCGCCTGCAGGGGCACGTCGTCGTCGCCCGTCCCGGCGACCTGATCGTCCGCGGCCAGGACGGCCGCACGTACCACGTCGACACCGCCGGCGTGGACCGCTCGCAGCTGCAGTCGCTGCAGTCCGGCCAGCCGGTCGTCGTCGAGACCCGCGGTGCGACCCGCGACGGCGTGGTGCAGGCGCGCTCGATCCAGCCGGGCTCGGGCGAGCGCAAGAGCTTCGCCACGGCGGAAGGCACGGTCGTCTCGATCGAGGGGGCGCGCGTGACGTTCCGCACCGACAACGGGTTCACGATCCCCGCGGACCTCTCGCAGATCGTCGGCCGCCAGCCGGCGCTGGCGCCGAACCAGCGGGCGACGCTCTACTACGAGCAGGGGCCGTCGACCATCGCCGCGCTGTGGGTGGAGCCGTCGTCCACGGCGACGTCGGGCGCCTGGCCGTCGACGTCGCCGGGCAGCCAGCCGGGTCCGTACGGCGGCTCGCCGAGCGCGTCGCCGGGGACGGCGGGCACCGGCATCGGCTACCAGCGGCTGCGCGGCTACGTCGAGTCGGTGGGGATCTCCTCGCTGTCGCTGAAGACCGACGACGGCCGCACGGTGACCGTCGAGACCGCGCAGGTGGCCGACGACATGCGGCGCTCGCTGCGACCGGGCGACGTGGTCAGCGTGGTGGGCAAGGCCCAGGGCGACAACCGCTTCGTCGCCGAGCTGATCCAGCGCGACCGCTGAGCCGGCGAGCCACGACGGGGGCGCCCCGGCCCGGCCGGGGCGCCCCGAGCGTCGGGCGCCCGGAGCGCCCGCGAGTCAGTTGATCCGCTTCGCCTGCCCCTTCCACTCCTTCTCGCGCAGCACGAACTTCTGGATCTTCCCGGTCGAGGTCTTCGGCAGGTCGCCGAACTCGACCGCCGCCGGCGCCTTGAAGTGCGCGATCAGGCTGCGGCAGTGGTCGATGATCTCGCGCTCGGTCGCCGTCGCGCCCGGCTTGAGGGTGACGAAGGCCTTCGGCCGCTCGCCCCACTTCTCGTCGGGGATGGCGACGACCGCGCACTCGAGCACGGCCGGGTGCTTGACGATGCACTGCTCGACCTCGATCGTCGAGATGTTCTCGCCGCCCGAGATGATGATGTCCTTCTTCCGGTCGCGCAGCTCGATGTAGCCGTCGGGGTGCCACACGGCGATGTCCCCGGAGTGGAACCAGCCCCCGCGGAAGGCCTCGGCCGTGGCCTCCGGCTGCTCGTAGTAGCCCTTCATGACGTTGTTGCCGATCATGACGACCTCGCCCAGCGTCTCGCCGTCGCGCGGGACGTCGCGCATGTGCTCGTCGACGACGCGGACCAGGTCGAAGAGCGCGTAGCCCTGGCCCTGGCGGGCGGCCTTCCGCGCCTGCTCGTCGGGCGGCAGGTGGTCCCACTCCCGGTGCCAGGCGCACACGGTGTGCGGCCCGTAGGTCTCGGTGAGGCCGTAGACGTGGACGGGGCGGAAGTTCAGCTCCTTGAGCCTCGCGAGCAGCGTGGGCGACGGCGGCGCGCCCGCGACGGTGACGGTCACGGGCCGGTCCAGCCGGTGGGCCCTCGGGTGGTTCACGACGCCGATCTGCACCGTCGGCGCGCCGTTGTAGTGGGTGACGCCCTGGTGGTCGAGCGCGTCCCAGATCGCGGCGGGGTCGACCTTGCGCAGGCAGATGTGGGTGCCGCCGACGGCGGTGACGCCCCACGTGAAGCACCAGCCGTTGCAGTGGAACATCGGCAGCGTCCACAGGTACCGGGCGTCGTGGGTCATCGAGGTCTCGATCACCTCGCCGACCGCGTTCAGGTACGCGCCGCGCGCCGTGTACATGACGCCCTTGGGCCGCCCCGTGGTGCCCGACGTGTAGTTGATGCAGATCGTCTCCTCCTCGTCCTCGAGCCAGGACGGGACGGCCTCGGGCGACCCGGCGGCCAGGAAGTCCTCGTAGGGGTCGCCCGCGGCGCCGGTGTCGTCGACGCGGATCACGCGGACGCCGGCGAGGTCGAGGGGCTTGACCAGCGACTCGAACTCGTGGTCGACGAAGAGGAACCGGGCCCCCGAGTGCTTCAGGATGTAGCCGATCTCGTCGCTCGAGAGCCGGATGTTGATGGCGACCAGGATGCCGCCGGCGCCCGGGACCCCGTAGTGGGCCTCCAGCATCGCGGGGACGTTCGGGCAGATGAACCCGACGCGGTCGTGCTTCTGGAGGCCGGCCCCGCGCAGGGCCGAGGCGAGCCGGTTCGCCCGCTCCTCGAACTGCCGGTACGTGTACTGCCGGCTGCCGTGGATCACCGCGACCTTGTCGGGGTACACGTACGCGCTGCGCTCGAGGAAGCTCACGGGCGTCAGCTCGGTGCGGTAGACGCGGTTCGTCGGCTTCATCGGTCGGTGGTCCCTCCGGATGGCGGCTTTCGGGCGATTCTACCCGGCGCGGGCGGGGCGTGGCCAGTCCGGCCGGGGTATCATCGGCCCACTCCGGGGAGGGGACCGTGAAGATCACCCGCGTCGTCGCGCACCAGGTGAGCCTGCCGCTGCCGCGTCCGCTGAGGACGTCCATCCACGACATCCGCCGCGTCGAGACCGTCGTCGCGGAGCTCCGGACCGACGAGGGCGCGGTCGGCGCCGGCCACGCATTCGCGTTCGGCGCCCACCGGGCGCGCGCGCTCGCGGCGCTGGTCGACGACGTCGCGCCGATCTACGAGGGGCAGGACCCGCGCGCCGTCCGGGCGCTCTTCGAGCGGGCGTGGAAGGGGCTCAACTTCATCGGCCACGCCGGCGCCGCGGTCATGGCGCTCGCCGCCGTCGACACCGCGTGCTGGGACCTGGCCGCCCAGGCGGCGGGCGCCCCGCTCTTCCGGCTGCTCGGCGGCGACCGCCGCGAGGTGCCGGCGTACGCGTCGTCCGGGCTCTGGCTCGACCGCTCGGTCGACGAGCTGGTGGAGGAGGCGCGCGGCTTCCTCGACCAGGGACACCGGGCGGTGAAGATGCGGCTCGGGCGCGCGGCGGCGGAGGATCTCGAGCGCGCGCGGGCGCTGCGGGAGGCGATCGGCCCCGACGTCCGCCTCATGGCCGACGTGAACCAGGGCTGGGACGAGGCGACGGCGCTCCGCATGGGGCGGGCGCTCGAGCCCGTCGGGCTCTTCTGGCTCGAGGAGCCGCTGCCCTACCAGGACCTCGAGGGCTGCGCCCGCGTCGCCGCGGCCCTGACCACGCCGATCGCGAGCGGCGAGACCGACTACGGGAGCCACGGCATGAGGCGCCACCTCGAGCTGCGGGTCGCCGACGTCCTGATGCCGGACCTCCAGCGCATGGGCGGCGTCACGGGGCTGCTGAAGGCGGCGGCGCTGTGCGAGGCGTTCCACACGCCGTTCTCGCCGCACCTCTTCATGGAGGCCTCGGCCCACGTCGTGGCCGCGATGCCGGGCGGGCTCGTGCAGGAGCACATGGACTGGTGGCAGGCGCTCTACACCGAGCCGCTGCCCGTGGTCGACGGCCACGTCGTCCTCCCCGAGCGGCCGGGGCTGGGGCTCACGCTCGACCGGAAGGCGCTGGAGCGTTACGGGGCGTCGGGACGGCCATGAAGACGATCGTCGCGCTCGGAGGCGAGGGGATCGGCGTGGAGGTGGTGGACGCCGCCTGCGAGGTGCTCGTCGCGGCGGGCATGCCGCTCGAGATCGTGACGCCGCCCCACGGGGAGGCGGCGATCCGGAGCCACGGCTCCCCGCTGCCCGACGAGACCAGGCGCGCCTGCCGCGAGGCCGACGCGGTGCTGTTCGGGGCGGCCGGCGGCCCCGCGACGTCGGCGGTCGTCACGTGGCTGCGCTGGGAGCTGGACGCGTACGCCAGCGTGCGCCCGGTCCGCCACTACCCGGGCGCCCGCTCGCCGCTCGCCGACCCCGACGGCATCGACTACGTCGTGCTGCGCGAGAACTCCGAGGGCCTCTACCCCGGGCGGGAGGGCGAGCTGGCGGACCTCGCCCGCGCGCTCCCCGACCTGCGCGACCGCACGGGCCGGCGCATCGGCGACTTCGGCGAGGGGCGCTTCGCGGTGAAGGTCGTCACGCGGCGCGGCGTCGAGCGCATCGCGCGCTTCGTCTGCGCGCTCGCCCTGCGCCGCAAGGCGCGCGGCAAGCCCGGCAAGGTCACGTGCGTGACGAAGTCGAACGTGCTGCCCCGCTCGGATGGCCTGTTCCGGGAGGTCGCGGAGTCCGTCGTCCGCGCGCACCCGGGCCTCGCCTTCGAGCACTTCCACGTCGACGACGCCGCGCGTCGCCTGGTGCGCTTCCCGCAGCAGATGGACGTCGTGCTGTGCATGAACCTCTACGGCGACATTCTCTCGGACCTCGGGGCCGAGGCGGCCGGCGGGCTCGGCATGGCGCCGTCGGGCTGCTTCGGCGACGGCTGGGCGTACTTCGAGTCGGTCCACGGCTCCGCGCCCGACATCGCGGGCCGGGGCATCGCGAACCCGACGGCCACGCTGCTGTCGTCGGCGATGATGCTGGAGCACCTGGGGCTCGCGGCCGAGGCCGGGCGGCTCGAGTCCGCCGTGGCCCGGGTCTATCGGGATGGGCGCGCGCTCACGCCGGACCAGGGAGGGACGGCCACCACGAAGGAGTTCTGCCGCGCGGTGCTGGCGGCGCTGCGATAGCCGCGTCCCGTGCCGGCCCGCGGCGGCCGGGACGGGACGCGGCCCGCGACGCCTACTTCTTGCGGGGATCGTCGCTCGGGTCGACGTAGACCACGTCGAACGGCCCGACGCCGTTGATCTGGACGACGGACTCCACCTCCGCGACCGCGTAGTGCGGCATGCCGGCGGGCAGGTGGACCACGCTCGCCGGCGGCAGCGGCCGGTGCGACGCCCGATCCACCTTCTCGCCGGCCGTGATCGTCACCTGGCCGGAGATGACGGTCACGTACTCGTCCTTCGAGTGCCGGTGGGGCGGCACGACGAAGCCCGCCGGGAACTTCAGGCGGAGGACGAACGGCCCCTCCTTCGCGGGGTTCCCCAGGAGCACGGCGGCCTGGGCGCCCGGCGGCAGCGACGGCGGCGCCGCCCCCCACGTGATGGCGTCGCCGCGCACCACGGTGTGGTGCTGCTCCGCGGCGCGCAGGTGCGGCGCGGCGGCGGCGAGCGCCGCGGCGCCGAGGACAGCCACGGCCAGCCTGGCGAGGAAGGTCGAACGCGAGGTCTTCATGGCTCGCTCCTTTCGTGGTTCTTCTCGATGACGACCTCGAGGTACTCGCCGGGCGCGACCATGGAGCCGTCGCCGGAGCGGTTGAACCGCTCGACCAGCTCCAGGAGGTCGCGCTGCAGCGCGGCCTGCGCCGGCGGATCGAGAGCGGCGAAGGCCTTGAGCACGGGGCCGTAGTAGCCCCTGAAGATGTCCAGCCAGTGCCCGGGCGAGCGGTAGCGGAACACGAACGTCCGGAACGCCGTCTCGATGGAGCGCGCGTGGGGCTCGAAGAGCTCGATGATGCGCGCGCGCGTGCCCCAGAGCGCCGGCGACCTGACGCCGGGCGGCGGCGGCAGGTGCCGGCCGATCGTCCTGAAGAGCTGTCCGATGAAGCCGTCGGGCGTCCAGCTGGCGAGGCCGATCTTGCCGCCGGGCCTGCAGACCCGGACCATCTCGGCCGCGGCGCGGTCCTGGTCGGGCGCGAACATGACGCCGAAGGTCGACGCGACGGCGTCGAACGACGCGTCGGCGAACGGCAGCGCCTCGGCGTCGGCCTCGCGGAACTCGACGGCGAGCCGTTCGGCCGCGGCGCGCTCGCGCGCGCGCTCGAGCAGCGCGGGGACGTAGTCGCTGGCGACCACGTCGCACCAGCGGCGGGCGGCGGCCAGCGCCGCGTTGCCGTTGCCCGCGGCGACGTCGAGCACCCTCCAGCCGGCGCGGAGGTCGAGCGCCTCGCAGAGCTGCTCGCCGACGATCTGGAGCGTGGTGCCGACGACGGCGTAGTCTCCCGCGGCCCAGGCGGCCTGCTGGCGCGCCTTCACCGAGGCGAGGTCGGGCGGGGCGGGCGACGCGCGGTCCTGGGAGCGTGTCCGGGCTGCGGTCTCCATGGGCTCCTCTCCTTCCCGCTGCCGGCCGTGCGCGGGCCGGTCCAGCGGCCTCGACGTCGCGATGGTGCGCCGGGGGCGTGGGGGCGAGCGTGGGAGCGGCCGTGGAAAATGCGCCGCGTGGCGGTGCCGCCGCCGGGCTGGCATAATCGCCGCGTTCTCGCCCGGATCGCGGGCGGGACGGAATCGCCGGAGGGCGAGGGTGGAGCGCAGGCGGTCGCGCGCGCAGGAGCCGATCCGCGGCGAGCCCGGCATCCGCGTCCGGATGCTCGGACCGCTGGCCGTGTGGCGCGACGGCCGCGCGGTGGGGCTGCCCTCGTCCCGCAAGGTCCGCGCGCTCCTCGCCTACCTGAGCCTCGCTCCCGCCCCCGTCACGCGGAGCCAGCTCTGCGACCTGCTGTGGGACGCGGCGAGCGACCCGCGCGGAGAGCTGCGCTGGTGCCTCAGCAAGATCCGGGGGATCGTCGACGACCGCCGCCGCTCGCGCCTCCACGCCGGCGACGACGCGGTGTGGCTGGATCTCTCGGACTGCGCCGTCGACGCCATCGAGGTCGTCCGCGCCGCCGGTGAGGGCGTCGAGACGGTCGCGCCGGAGCGGCGGCGCGAGCTCGCCGCCCTGTTCGGCGGCGACTTCCTGGAGGGGCTCGAGGTCGATCCCGCGCTCGTCTTCAGCGCGTGGCTCACGGGCCAGCGGCGGCGGTTCCGCGCCTGTCACGCGAGGCTGCTCGAGCACCTCGTCCGGACGCTGCCCGACGACGAGGCGGACGAGCACCTCGAGGCCTGGCTGCGGCTCGCGCCGTTCGATCCGCGCGTCCACGAGGCGCTGCTCGGCGCCCTGGCCCGGCGCGGCAGGATCGTGGAGGGCGACGAGCACGTGGCGGCGACGCTCAGGAGGTTCGAGGACGAGGGCCTCGACGGCGCCCCCGTCCGCGAGGCGTGGCGGTCGGCGAGGGCGAAGGCGGCGAGCCCGCCGCGCGTCGCGGTCGTCGTCACGCCGTCGGGCGCGGCGGTCCGCCCTCCGCGCGACGCCGCCGCCGGCGGGTCGGCGCGGCGGGCGTCGGTCGCCGTGATGCCGTTCGTCGACGAGTCGGCGGTGCCCGCCGGGCGCGGAGGGCCGGCCGGCGCGCTGGCCCACGACGTGATCACCCGGCTCGCCCAGCTGCGGAGCCTGTTCGTGATCGCGCAGGGGACCGTGTTCGCCCTGCACGAGCGCCACGTCGGCGCCGAGGAGGCCGGGCGCATGCTGGACGTCGACTACGTGGTCAGCGGGACCGTGCGGCGCGACGGCAAGCGCCTGTCGGTCGGCGTCGAGCTGGCCGAGGCGCGCACGTCGCGCATCGCGTGGGCCCAGCTCTTCAACCAGGCGGTGGACGACGCGCTGGTCGTCCTCGAGGAGATCGGCAACCGGATCGTGGCGTCGGTCGCCAGCGAGATCGAGATGATCGAGCGGAACCGCGCGATCCTGAAGCCGCCGAGCACGCTCGACGCCTGGGAGGCCCATCACTGCGGCCTCTGGCACATGTACCGCTTCAACAGGGCCGACAACGAGCGCGCCCGGCGCTTCTTCGAGACCGCGGTGCGCCTCGACCCGACGTTCTCCCGGGCGTACGCGGGGCTGTCGTTCACCCACTTCCAGAACGCCTTCCAGGGGTGGGCGAGGCGCGAGACGGAGGTCGACCGCGCCCTCGACGCCGCGGGGCGGAGCCTCATGGCCGACGACCGCGACCCCGCCGCGCACTGGGCGATGGGCCGGGCGCTCTGGCTGCGCGGGCGGCACGACGAGTCGGTGGTCGAGCTGGAGCGGTCGGTCGAGCTGAGCCCGAACTTCGCCCTCGGCCACTACACGCTGGCGTTCGTCTTCTCGCAGGCGGGCGATCCCGGCGCCGCGATCTCGGCCGCAGATCACTCCCGGCGTCTGAGCCCCTTCGACCCGCTGCTCTTCGGCATGCTCGGGGCGCGGGCCATGGCGCTCGTGCGCCTGGGCCGCTTCGACGAGGCCGCGCAGTGGGCTGCCAAGGCCGCCGCCCGCCCCAACGCGCACCCGCACATCCTCGGGATCGCGACCTTCAGCCACGCGCTGGCCGGCTCGCTCGAGCAGGCGCGGGCGTACGCCGCCGCGCTCCGGCGGCAGGTCCCGAGCTACCGCATCGAGGACTTCCTCGGCGCCTTCCGGTTCGACGCCGAGGGCGCCGCGCAGTTCACGAAGGGCGCCAGGCGCCTGGGCATGGCGTGACAGGCCGCTCGTCCGGTTGACGTCGTTCTCGCCTCGTCATACCGTCCATCCACCCTGTTGCGACGGGAGGCGGCTGTGAAGCGACGGGCCGGCGCGTGGGTCATGGCGCTGGCTCTCGCACTGCTCGCGCCGCCGTTTCCGGGCGAGGCGCAGCAGGCGGCGAGGACGTCCCGCCTCGGCTATCTCAGCTCACACCGGCCCGAGGCCTTCCGGATCGACGTCTTGCGCAGCGCGCTCCGTGAGCTCGGCTGGGTCGAGGGCCGCAACCTCGTCATCGACCATCGCTCGGCCGACGGCAGATTGGATCGGCTTCCGGCGCTGGCGGCGGAGCTGGTCGGCCTGAAGCCCGACGTGATCGTCGCAGTTCCGACCGTGGCGGCGCTGGCAGCCATGCGGACGACCCAGGAGATTCCGATCGTCTTCACGCACGTCTCCGATCCCGTCGGGGCCGGGCTCGTCCACAGCCTGGCGCGGCCGACGGCGAACGTGACCGGCGTGACGCATCTCAACGCATCGCTGAATCCGAAGCGTCTGGAGATCCTCTCGCAGGCCGTCCCGGGCGCGACCCTCGTCGCCGCCATCTGGCAACCGGGTGGCCTCGGTCAACATACCGAGCGGCTGATGCTGACGCAGACGGAGGCCGCGGCCAGCGCCCTCGGCGTCGGACTGCGCCTCATCGAGGCCCGGGGTTCGCGGACCTGGACCGTGCCCTGGCGGCGGCCGTTCGTGCACGCCCCGGCGCCCTGTTCATGCTCCCGAGCCCGATCTTCCTCAGCAACCCCCGCCGTGCCGTCGAGGTCGCGGCGAGGACCAGGCTGCCGGCGATGTACTTCGCGAGGGAGTTCGCCGAGGCCGGTGGATTGATGAGCTACGGCGCGGACATGACCGACATCCTGCGACGCGCGGCGTCGTACGTGGACAGGCTCCTCAGGGGCGCGAGACCCGCGGACCTGCCCGTCGAGCAGGGCTCGAGGTTCGAGCTGGTGATCAACCTCAGGACGGCGAAGGCTCTCGACCTCACGCTCCCACCGTCGCTGCTGCTGCGGGCGAGCGAGCTGATCGAGTGATCAGGCCGTGCCCGCGACGGCGCTCCTACCCCCGCCACACCCACCAGAGGAACAGGCCGATCATCGTCACCGCGATGACGAGGTCGGCGACGAGGCCGGCGAGCAGGCCGACGAGGGCGCCGAAGCCGCTCCGGATGCCGCCCTCGACGTCGGCGCCCCGCATGATCTCGCCGGCGATGGCGCCGACGACGGTGCCGCCGACGAGGCCGAGCGGCCCCATCACGAGGCCGACGATCCCGCCCACGACCGCGCCGACGACGCCCCAGCGGCTGGCGCCGTAGCGCCGGGCGCCGAGCGCGCCCACGACGAAGTTCAGCAGCAGCGTGAGCGCCGCCAGGACGCCGAGGATCACCAGGCGGCCGGGCCCGATCCCGGCGAAGTCGGTGGCGATGGCCCACAGCAGGGCGCCCGCGAGGATGAAGAGCGGGCCCGGCATCCACGGAACGACGGAGCCGACGAGCCCGGCGAGGAAGAGCAGGCCGACGACCACTCCCACGACGGTCAGCGCGTCCATGGACATCCCCCGGGCCCTCGCCGCGGCCCCGGCCGCCGGCGCCCGCAGCGCGCCGCCGCGGTTGACACCCGCGGTCGCCGCCGGTACCGTCCCGGCTGCGCAGGAGGTGCGCCATGCGAAGGACCGGGACCGCTCTCGCCGCCGTGTCGCTCGCCCTCGCGCTCGCGGCGCCGGCCGCCGTGAGCCAGCAGGCCCCGCCGTACGAGACCCGGAAGATCGCCGACAACGTCTACATCTACCGCCACATGGGGCACCAGGCGATGTTCGTCGTCACGCCGGAAGGCGTGGTGGCGACGGACCCGATCAACCCCACGGCCGCGGCGATCTACCTCGACGAGATCCGGAAGATCACCCAGGCCCCGATCCGCTACGTGGTCTACAGCCACCACCACTACGACCACATCTCCGGCGGCGCGCCGTTCAAGCAGGCGGGGGCGACGTTCATCGCCCACCGGCGCGCGAAGGAGACCCTCGAGCGGCTCAAGAACCCCACCGTCGTCATCCCCGACCTGGTCGTCGACGACCGCGGCGTGCTGAACGTCGGCGGCACGCGCATCGAGCTGCACTACGTGGGACGCAACCACACCGACAACAGCCTCGTGATGCTGCTGCCGAGGGAGAAGATCCTCTTCGCCGTCGACTTCATCCCGATCCGCGAGGTGCTGTTCCGCAACCTCCCCGACTCCTACTACGACGAGTGGATCGAGTCCCTCGACCGCGTGCTCGCGCTCGACTGGGACCGCCTGGTGGCCGGCCATCCGCGCCAGGGCGGCATCGGCACCAAGGAGGACGTGCGGAACCTGAAGCAGTACATGCTCGACCTCAAGGACGCCGTGCGCGAGGCGGCGGCCCAGGGCAAGTGCTTCGACCAGGCCATGAAGGAGGTCCGGCTGCCGAAGTACGAGCAGTGGGGCCGCTACGCCGAGTTTCTGCCGATGAACGTCGAGCGGCTCTGCCTCTACTGGCGGAACGGCTGGCAGTAGACCCCCCCGGGCGCGGCGCCTTCCTCAGTATCCCTCCTCGATCAGCGGGAAGGCGCTGCGGCACCCGGGATCGGTGACGACGGGCGCGGGGAAGTGCAGGTACGAGCGGTCGAGCTGCGCGAGCGAGTCGACGCCGAGCAGCCCCATGCAGATCCGGATCTCGTCCTCGAGCAGCTCGAGCACCCGCTCGAGGCCCTGCTGGCCGGCGGCGGCGAGGCCGTAGCACGGCAGCCGCCCGACGCCGACGCACTGGGCGCCGAGGGCGATCGCCTTCACGACGTCGGTGCCGCGGCAGAACCCGCCGTCGATCACGATCCCGGCGCGTCCCGCGACGGCCGCCACGACCTCGGGCAGCACGTCGAGCGAGCCGCGGCCGTGGTCGAGCTGCCGGCCGCCGTGGTTGGAGACGTAGACGACGTCGACGCCGTGCTCGCAGGCCAGCGCCGCGTCCTCGGCCGTGGCGATGCCCTTGAGGATCAGCGGGACGTCGTGGCGGTCCTTGAAGCGCTTGACGTGGTCCCAGCGGAGCGCCGCCTGGAAGTCCATGCCGGTCGCGCGCTGCCGCCAGGGCTTCACGAAGCGCCGCGCCAGGTCGCGCTCGCGGCGGCTGTAGTGGGCGGTGTCGACGGTGAGCGCGAAGCCGACGTACCCGTTGTCGCGCGCGCGCTTGACGTGCTCGTCCACGAACGCGTCGTCGCCCCGCACGTAGAGCTGGAACACCCGGAAGCCGTCCGGCGCAGCGGCGGCGACGGCCTCGAGGCCCGGGTTGCAGACCGAGGACAGCATCAGCGGCACGCCGAAGGCCGCGGCGCCGCGGGCCGCGGTGGCGCCCCCGCCCGGCGTGAAGGACTCGATCGAGCCGATGGGCGCGTGCATCACGGGGATCCGCATGCGGCGCCCCAGGAACGTGCTCGACGTGTCGACGCGCGAGACGTCGCGCAGGACGCGCGGGCGGAACGCGACCGAGTCGAGGGCGAGACGGTTGCGCCGCAGCGTCGTCTCGGTCTCGGTGCCGCCGACGAGGTAGTCCCAGGGGCCGTCGGGCAGCGCCTGGCGGGCGGCCTTGACGATCTCGTGCAGGGTCTGGAAGCGATCCTCGAGTCCCGAAGCCATGCGCGGATTTATAGCACGGCGGCGGAGCGCGGCGTACACTGCGGCCGCCATGCCGGAGACGGGCAACCCGCCTTCCCGAGTCCCCCTGTTCCTGCAGTTCCTGCCGCTGTCGATCTTCGCCACCTACGCGTTCTGGCACGGGGAACCCGGCGTCGACCGCTGGCAGAAGGCGTTCGTGATCGGCGCGGCGGCGGCCGTCGTGCAGGTCGCCCTCGGGTGGGCGCGCCGGCAGCCGGCCAGCCGCGTGGCGCTCGGCGGCAGCGCGTTCCTCGTGACCGGCGGCCTCGCCGTCGTCGCGCGCCAGTGGGCCGTGCTGCGGGGGCTCGGCGCGCTCCGCGAGTCGGCCGTGCTGCTGTTCGTGGTCCTCGTCGGCCTGGCCTCGGTGTGGACGCGGGCGGGCTTCGTCGGCGCCGCCGGCGGCGATCCGCGGGCGGTGCGCCGGGCGTCGCTGGTGCTGCTCGCCGCGGCGATCGCCGCCTTCCTCGTGTCGCTGCCGTTCCGCGGCCGGGGGACGTGGGTCGTCACGGTCGCCCTCGTGGGGCTCGTCGTCGCCAACCAATGGCTCCTCGAGCGGCTCCACCATTCGGAGGACGCGACCGCGACGGGCGCGCGGCGCTGATACAATCGCCGCCACCATGGCGACGATCACCTCCCCGCGCGTGACGAAGGCCAGCGTCTGTCCGCTCGACTGTCCCGACACCTGCAACCTCCACGTCGTCGTCGAGCGCGATCGCATCGTGGAGATCCGCGGCTCGCGCGCCAACCCGTACACGGCCGGCGTGCTGTGCGCGAAGGTTCCGGCGGCCTATCCCGAGTTCGTCCACGGCCCGACACGGCTGCGGACGCCCCTGCGCCGCGCGGGACGGAAGGGCGAGGGGCGGTTCGAGCGCATCTCGTGGGACGAGGCGCTCGACGTCGTCCACGAGCGCTTCACCGCCATCGCCGCCGAGCACGGACCGCAGGCGATCCTGCCGCTGAACTACGGCGGCCCTTGTACGATCTCGACTCATCGGGTAGTCACCGTGGGAAGAGACAGAGACGGGATCCGGGAGAGGGTCGCCGTGCCGCCCTTGAGGCGTTGTCCTCGGCTGTGAGATTGGCGCCCTCGCCCGGTGCTCAAGACTCGAACGGTATCCTGAGGCGCCGCCGGCGTCCTCGCGTGGACAAGGGTGAGCATGAGCACCGGCTCCGAGGCTCCCGACCATCCCC
>Ga0209172_10001010_pt1 | contig 67110 bp, 61 predicted proteins | sample LarsenN4metaG_FD_184113 | JGI IMG/M metagenome (GOLD analysis project Ga0209172, IMG submission 184113) | Hot spring sediment bacterial and archeal communities from British Columbia, Canada, to study Microbial Dark Matter (Phase II) - Larsen... ...
GGCCGAGTTCTACAAGGGCAAGCAGGTGTCGCTCTATATCGGCTTCTCGGCCGGCGGCACCTACGATCTCTACGGCCGCGTGGTGGCGCGCCACATCGGCAAGCACATCCCGGGCAATCCGACCGTCATCGTCCAGAACATGCCGGGTGCCGGCAGCCGCCGGCTTGCCAATACGCTTGCGAATGTCGGGCCGCATGATGGCACCATGATCGGGCTGCCCAACCAGGGCATCGCCATGGATCAGGCTCTCGGCACCGCGGGCGTGAAATTCGACGCCCGCAAGTTCCACTGGATCGGGAGCCCGGTCGAGGACAACAACGTGTTCTGGGGCTGGCACACGAATCCGGTGAAATCGATCGAAGACGCGCAGAAGCGCGAGTTCGTCGTCGGTGCGACCGGCCCCGGTTCGCCGACCACGTACTACCCCCGGATTATGAACGATCTCATCGGCACGAAATTCAAGGTGGTCAGCGGCTATCCCGGCTCCAACGAGCTCGACTTCGCGATCGAGAAGGAGGAGGTCGGCGGCCGGGTGGTGAGTTGGACCTCGCTCAAGATCACCGGCGACTGGATCGCGACCGGCAAGGCGATCGTCTGGCTCCAGTTCGGGCTGCGCAAGTCGCCCGAACTGCCGAAGGTCCGCATGCTTCAGGACTTGGCTCGGAATCCCAAGCACCGCGAGATCTTCGAGTTCCTCTGCCTGGTTCCGGCAATGGGACGGCCCTTCTTCATGCCGCCCGGGGTGCCGGCGGAGCGGGTTGCGGCCATCCGCGCTGCCTTCGCGGCGACCATGAAGGACCCCGCGTTCCGGGAGGAAGCGCGCCGCGCCCGGCTCGACGTTGCACCGCTCACCGGCGAGGAGATTACCCAGGTCGTCGCGCGAATGTTCAATGCTCCGGACGATGTGCGCGCCGTGGGCAAGAAGGTCATGGAATAGCCGCCACTGGCCAAGGCCGCGCATTTGCCCATATAAGGCGGGCGGCTACGGCTGGAACAATGAGCGCGCTCGCCAACCATTCGTTCGTGAAGATGAACGGTCTCGGCAACGAGATCGTGGTAGTCGACATGCGCGGCGACAAGGGTGTGGTCACGGCGGAGGAGGCGCGGGCGGCGGCCGGGCCTCGCGGCGCGGCCTACGATCAGCTGATGGTCCTGCATGCTCCGCGCCTGCAAGGCACGGAAGCGTTCGTCCGCATCTACAACAATGACGGCTCGGAATCGGGCGCCTGCGGCAACGGCATGCGCTGCGTGGCCGACATCGTTTTCAACGAAACCGGCAAGGCTGCGCTGACCTTCGAGACCAGGGCCGGACTGATCAATTGCTGGAAAGGCGATGTGCCGCTTACGTCGACCGTCGACATGGGCGTTCCCCGCTTCCTCTGGAACGAGATTCCGCTCGCGGAAAAGTTCGAGGACACCCGCGCCATCGAATTGCAGATCGGGCCGATCGACCGGCCGATTCTGCATTCGCCGTCGGTGGTGAACATGGGCAATCCCCATGCGGTGTTCTGGGTCGAGGACGTGAATTCGTACGACCTCGGCCGCATTGGACCGATGCTCGAACACCATCCGATATTTCCGGAGCGTGCGAACATCTCGATCGCGCACGTCATCTCCCGCGACCGCATTGTCCTACGCACGTGGGAGCGCGGCGCCGGCCTGACCAAGGCCTGCGGTTCGGCGGCCTGTGCCGTGGTGGTCGCGGCTGCGCGGCTGCGGCGCGCCAGCCGCAAGGCGATTGCCGTGCTGCCGGGCGGCGAGCTTACCATCGAATGGCGCGAGCGCGACGACCACGTGCTGATGACCGGGCCGGTCGAATACGAATTCGAAGGCCGGTTCGATCCGTCGCTGTTCTCCGCCGCCGGGGCGGCCTGATGGGCGTCGAAGTGATCACCTTCGGCTGTCGGCTCAACACCTACGAGTCCGAGGTCATCCGCCGCCATGCCGCCGATGCCGGTCTCGCCAACACGGTGGTCGTCAATACCTGCGCCGTCACCGCCGAAGCGGTGCGGCAGGCGAAGCAGGCGATCCGCAGGCTGGCTCGCGAGCGGCCCGAGATGCGCATCGTGGTCACCGGCTGTGCCGCCCAGATCGAGCCGAAGGCATTCGAAGGCCTGCCCAATGTCGGCCGCGTGCTGGGGAACGCGGAGAAGCTCGATCCCGCCCACTGGCGCCGCACCCGGGACGTCCTCGATGTGGACGGGTTTGGGACGGGACGCGATGCAAAGGTGGTGGTCGACGATATCATGGCGGTGCGCGAGACGGCCGCACATCTGGTCGACGGCATCGATGGACGCTCGCGTGCCTTCGTGCAGATACAAAACGGCTGCGACCATCGCTGCACGTTCTGCGTCATTCCCTATGGCCGCGGCAATTCGCGCTCGGTGCCGATGGGCGAGGTTGTCGCGCAGGTGCGCCGGCTGGTTGAGCGCGGCACCCGCGAGGTCGTGCTGACCGGCGTGGATCTCACGAGTTACGGGGGCAATCTGCCGGGCGACCCAAAGCTCGGCACGCTGGTGAAGCAGGTTCTGAAGCACGTGCCGGAGCTGGCAAGGCTGCGCTTGTCTTCGATCGATTCCGTCGAGGTCGACGGCGACCTGGTCGAGGCGATCGCCAGCGAGCCCCGCTTGATGCCGCACCTGCACTTGTCGTTGCAGGCCGGCGACGACCTCATTCTCAAGCGCATGAAGCGCCGCCATACGCGCGCCGACGCGGTTGCGTTCTGCGCGCAGATGCGCCGCCTGCGGCCGGATATCGTGTTCGGCGCCGACATCATCGCGGGCTTTCCGACCGAGACCGAGGAGATGTTCCGGCGCTCGCTTGATCTGGTCGATGACTGCCGGCTCACGCATCTGCATGTGTTTCCGTTCTCCCCGCGGCCGGGCACCCCGGCCGCCAGAATGCCGCCGGTGCCGCGGGATATCGTGAGGGACCGCGCCAGGCGGCTGCGCGAGGCGGGTGCCGCCGCGCTGGTCCGCCACCTCGACGGCGAGGTTGGCCGGCGCCGCCGCGTGCTGATGGAATCGGACGACCTGGGCCGCACCGAGCAGTTCACCCCGGTGGGCGTTGCGGCCAAGGCGGGCGCGATCGCCGAGATGACGATCACTGGCCACGATGGGCGGCAGCTGTGCGCACTCTGGACCCGGCCAGTCGCGGCGCTGGCCCGCGAATCGGCCGGTCGGCAGGGGCGGCTGGACAACTCTTAACAATCGGTTCACCAGCCGGGCCTATAACCGGGCATCTTGGAGATGCAGCCATGGCTGGCGATGAAAGACGATTGAATGCCGGCAGGCGTTCCGGTGAGGATCGCCGCAGCGGTGTCGATACGCGTTCCGAGGAGGAACGGCGCGCCGTGGGCGAGCGGCGCTCCGGCGCCGACCGCCGCTCGGGTCTGGATCGACGCGCGAACGCGCGTGCAACCGCCGACCGCGCAAGGTCCTGAGCCGCCTTTCCGCGTTGTTCCCGTCCGCGGCCTGCTATAGTGCGACCGCACGGGAGAATGCCATGGGCAACAGCCACCTCATAACTACCATCGACGCGCTGGAGACGATCTACGGCGAGGTCTATCCGCCCGCGCGCGCCAAGGAGACCGACCGTATCACGCCGGCCTATCGCCAGCTGATTGAAGCGGCGCCGTTCTTCGCGCTGGCCTCATCGGGGCCGGGCGGTCTCGACTGTTCGCCGCGCGGCGATCCTGCGGGCTTCGTGCGGGTCGCCGACGAGAAAACGCTGCTGGTGCCCGACCGGCGCGGCAACAACCGCATCGATACGCTACGCAATATCGTTCACGACCCGCGCGTCGCGCTCCTTTTCCTGATCCCGGGATGCAGCGAGACCATCCGCGTGATGGGCCGCGCGTCGATCTCGGCCGATCCCGAGCTTGCACAGCAGTTCACCATGGAAGGCAAGGCGCCGCGCACCGTGCTGATCGTCGCGGTGGAGTCGGTGTTCTACCAGTGCGCCAAGGCGATCGTGCGCTCGAAGCTGTGGGACGCCACGCGCCATGTCGATCGCAGGACGCTGCCGTCTGCCGGCACGATCCTCGCCGAACTGACCGGCGGCAAGCTTGGCGGCACCGAGCACGACCGCACCGCCCCCGATCGGCTGAAGGCTACGATCTACTGAATTTCCGATAAAAAAAGCGGGCCGCGTCAGGGGGAACGCGCGGCCCGCTTCAGGGACAGGCCGCGCCGGGAGGTGCGCGGCCTGGCAGGAGCCTGCTTGGTCAGGCGGTCTGTCCCAGAACCACGGCGCCGACCTGGCAGCGATAGGCGCGGCAGTGTGCGAGTTCGAGCGTGACGATGTAGTTGCCGGTGTAGGGCGCGTTGAAGGTGAAGCCTGGCACGTCGTCATAGTCGCGGTCGGCGATCAGCTCGACGCCGTTGGCATTGCGCAGCACCATGTCGAGGTCGCGGCAGTCGCTGTCGCAGCGTCCACCGATGTAGTACCGCGCGCCGGCGTGCAGGTAGACTACGAACGACACCTGGCTGCCTTGGCCGTACATCTGGCCGCGCTGGTTGGAGATGAGGAGGTTGAAGCCCCGCGCGCGGGCCGCGGCGATGACGGTGTTGATCTGGTTGTCGATCTGCGCCTGATAGACCGTGTGGGGGTACGCATAGGCGCCGGTGACGGCGGGAACGGCGAGGGTCGCGGCAATGGCGAGCGCCTTGAGGGTCTTGCTGAACATGGCAGTTCTCCGAGGGTCGGCGTGTGGACTGATCTCCACAGGCGCGCCCTTCGCGATGTGGAGCTTGCTGATTGCCCCGGTCAGACGGACGGGCTGCGGGATTTTGTGATTGCCGTCACAAGCGTGCGGGCGCGGCGCTGGCTCCTTGGGAATCAGAAATAAAATCAACAACTTGGATGACCGGCGCGCGGCTAGACTCGTTTAGACCAGCGTGTAGACCTCGCCCCGCCAGCCGCAGGCGTAGAGCCGCTCCTGCATGTGCAGCGGAACCGGCGCCATCGCGCGCACCGGCTCCCTGTTCTTGTAGAGCGGCACCACGATTTCGCGTGCATGCAGATGCAGTGGCGGGCCGTCCTGTCTCGGCGCGGCCCCGTAGATCGCGTCGCCGACGATCGGCCAGCCCATCGCCGCGCAATGCACGCGCAATTGATGGGTGCGGCCGGTGAGCGGCTCCAGTGCCAGCCAGGCGAGTTTCCGACCGTGATGCAGCTCGACTCGTGTGCCAGCCTCACGGTCTGCGCTTGCGGGAAATCCCGAACAGCGCCCCAGCACTTTCCACCTCGTCGCCGCGGGTTGACCGTCCGGATCGGCCTTCATCCACCAGCCGCGGGTATCGTCGCGACGGCCGAGCGGCAGCTCAATGCGGCCCTCGTCCTCGGCCGGACCGCCTTCCGTCACCGCCCAATAGGTCTTCCCGACGCGCCCGTCCTTGAACAGCTTGCCGAGCGTGGCCAGCGCCTTGCGGTGACGCCCGAGCACGAGGCAGCCGGAGGTGTCGCGGTCGAGCCGGTGCGCCAGCGCCGGCGCGCGCGGCAGCCCGAAGCGCAGCGCGCCGAAATAGTCCTCCAGGCTCTCGCCGCCCTTCGGCCCCTTGTGGACCGCATATCCCGCGGGCTTGTCGATGACGAGCATCAGCCCGTCGCGGTAGAGGAGGCGAGCGACTATCTCTTCCGGGGTCATGACGGAACCGCTATCACGGACGCCGATATGAATGACAGCACTCCCAAGGCATCCTGGTGGCAAAGGCTCACTGGCGGTCTGAAGCGCACGTCGGGCGCCATCGGGGCTGCCATCTCAGATCTGGTCATGCGCGGACCGCTGACGCCGGAGCGCGTGGAGGAGATCGAAGAGCAGCTCATCCGTGCCGACCTCGGCGTAGACGTGGCGGCGCGGATCGCGACGGTGATGGGCGAAGGGCGCTATCACGATCTCAGGGAGGTCAAGGAGGTGCTCGTCGCCGAGGTGGAAAAGATCATGGGGCCGGTCGCGAAGCCGCTCACAATCGACGGCGCGAAGCCGTTCGTCATCCTCGTGATTGGCGTCAACGGCTCCGGCAAGACCACGACCATCGGCAAGCTGGCCGCGAAGTTCGGCGCCGAAGGCAGGCGCGTGATGCTCTGTGCCGCCGACACGTTCCGCGCCGCCGCCATCGATCAGCTGAAGATCTGGGGCGGCCGCTCCGGCGCCACCGTGCTCGCGCGCGATCCGGGCGCGGACGCCGCCGGCCTTGCCTATGACGCACTGGTAGAGGCACGCGCTGAGGGGCTCGATGTGTTGCTGGTCGACACCGCCGGGCGGCTTCAGAACAAGGCCGCGCTGATGGACGAGTTGGAGAAGATGGTACGGGTGATCAGGAAGCTCGACGCCACCGCGCCGCATGCGGTGCTGCTCGTGCTCGATGCCACGGTCGGACAGAATGCGCTGTCGCAAGTCGAGGAATTCCGCAAGACCGCCGGTGTCACCGGCCTAGTGATGACCAAGCTCGACGGCACGGCCCGCGGCGGCATCCTCGTGGCTATTGCGGCCAAGCACAGGCTGCCGGTGCACTTCATCGGCGTCGGCGAGGGGATCGACGATCTTGCGCCATTTGCCGCCGGGGAGTTCGCCAGAGCCATCGCGGGGGTTGAGTAGCACGCCGAAGTGACAAGGCGCCGTCGAGTCGCTACATCCTGCCCATGGCCACTGAAACCTCGCCGCAGAAACCTCAGCTTTCGCCCGGCCTCAAGATGGCGCTCGATCTCGGGCCGCTGCTGGTGTTCGTGCTCGGCTATTTCAAGCCGCAGTGGTTTGCGCCGCTGCTCGCCACCGTCCTGCCGGCGTCGCTTCTTGGCGGCGAGCATGCCGGCATCTTCACGGCGACCGCGTTGTTCATTCCGGCGATCCTGCTGGCGTTGGCGGTGTCCTACGCCCTGACCAGGCATCTGCCGGTGATGCCGGTGGTCACGGCGATCATCGTTGTGGCGTTCGGCGGCATGACGCTTGCCCTTCAGGACGAAACCTTCATCAAGCTCAAGCCCACCATCGTCTACGTGCTGTTCGCCGCGACGCTGTTGGGCGGGCTCGCCTTCAGGAAGCCGCTGCTCGGCATGGTGTTCGATTCGGTGTTCAACCTCACCGATGAAGGCTGGCGCAAGCTGACGCTGCGGTGGGGACTGTTCTTCGTCGCGATGGCGGTGCTCAACGAGCTGGTCTGGCGCACGCAGAGCACGACGTTCTGGGTGAACTTCAAGGCCTTCGGCTTCCTGCCGCTGACGTTCCTGTTCGCTGCGGCGCAGTTTCCGCTGCTGCAACGGTACTCGACCGAGACGAAACGGGAGCCGTCGCCCTGACGAAGGGGCAACCGTCGCTGCGTGGTGGTTCTTGGCGTCAGCGTCGCGCCTTTGCGAACTTCGAGAATTCCTGCACGACGCGCTCATAGACCGGGCGCTTGAACGGGATGATGAGCGACGGCAACCGCTCCATGGCCTCCCAGCGCCAGTCCAGGAACTCCGGCTTGTGGCCGTCGGGCGGATGCGCGATGTCGATTTCGGAGTCCTTGCCGGTGAAGCGCAGCGCGTACCATTTCTGGGTCTGGCCGCGGAACTTGCCTTTCCAGGCCTGGCCGACGATGTCGCGCGGGATGTCGTAGCTCAGCCACTCGGGAATCTCGGCCAGCTTCTCGACCGACCGGATGCCGGTTTCCTCGTAGAGCTCGCGCAGCGCCGCGGCATAGGTGTCCTCGTCCTTGTCGACACCGCCTTGCGGCATCTGCCAGGAATGGGTGGCGTCGACATGCTCGGGCCCGCCGCGGCGCCGGCCGATGAATACCCGGCCCTTGCGGTTGATCACCATAATCCCGACGCTGGGGCGGTAGGGGAGGGACTGGTATTTCGACTTGTCCATCACGCGCCTGTCAGGCCCGCGCAAGCGGGCATCCGGTAATCACCGAGCGTCGGAATGATGGCGGCCGGCGCCAAATAATCAACGCCGACTTGTACTGGTCGCTCCCTTTCGCGGGCGATGACCGCGAGAGCGCGCCGACCTGGCGTCAGCTCGACCGCGCCCGCGCCACCACCGCCGTGATCGGCACCAGTTGGATGCCGCGGCTCTCGGCCGCCTTCACCCAGCGGGCGATGCGGTCGATGGTCACCGGCAGGGCGCCGGCGAAGCCGATGGCCGTGCCGCGCGCGCGGGCTGCGGTCTCCAGGCGCGCCAGGGCACGGTCGACTTCGCCCGGCGTCGGCACCTGGTCGACGATGATGTCGGCCTTGGCGAAGGCGAGATTGTTGGCGCCGGCGATCTGGCTCGCCAGGCTGCGCGCCGAGGACGAGTCGTCGACATAGATCAGGCCGCGCGCCGCCGCCTCCTTCAGCACCGGCGCCATGCTCTGCTCGGAGGCGCTGAATCGGCCGCCCATGTAGTTGACGATGCCGACATAGCCCTGGAAGCGGCTCATCAGCCAGTGCAGCCGGTCGAGGTTCTGCCCGGCGTCGAGCGACGTCAGCAGCGTGTGCGGGCCGGGGTCGTTGTCGGGATAGTCGAACGGCTCCATCGGCACCTGGAGCAGCACCTCGTGGCCGGTCTCGCGCGCGCGCGCAACCTGGCGTTCGAGATCGCCGCCATAGGGCGCGAAGGCGAACGTGATCGGACCGGGAAGCTTGCGCAACGCGTCGGCAGTGCCGTTGGCGCCGATGCCGAGGCCGCCGACCACGAGCGCGACGCGCGGGGCTTTGGCCTTGGCGTTCTTCGATTTGACCTTTTGCGCATAGGCGTCGGCCGGCCGCGTGCCGTCCGGCGCGATCTTCGGCAGCAGGCCGTGGCGCGACGGCTCGGCAAGGCGCTGCTCGTTCGTGGTCGGCGGGCCTTCGGGGCTCCCGGGGACCTGGACTTCGCGACGCGTGCCGCTCGACCCATCGATGATGGTCACGGTCTTGGTGTTCGGGGGCGGCCCTTTCGCGGGGACCGCGGCCGGCGGCGCGGTCGCCGGCTCCTCGGCGGCGACGTTGTCCGCAAGGATGGCGGGGGCCATTGCAACCGGCTCGCCGCCGAACGGGTCGTCGACGAACATCGCCCAGCCGGCGAAGACCGCGACCGGCAGGCCAAGGCAGATCGTTGCGACCGGCGCCCAGGGGATCGCCACGGCCTTGCGGCGCTTGCGCACCCTGTTCTGTCCGAGCGGTGTGCTCAGGTCATCCGTCACGGCCAATCCCGCGAATCAGGGAGGCTAAGAGATCGGCCGAGACTGGACCGGAAGTCGTTAACTGTTCGTTTACCGGCCCGCCGGCCGCCCGAAACGCAAAACGGGGCGGCCGCATGGGCCGCCCCGGTGCTGTTCGGTCCGACGGCGCGGATCAGTTCGGCGTCGACTTCGGATTGGCCGGATAGGCGGAGTTCTTCTGCACGCCGCGCATCAGGTCGAGCGCGAGCTGGAGCGCCTTGTCGTTCTTCGGGTCCGGCGGGACGTAGGACTGCGAGCCGGTCTCCTCCTGGCCCTCGGCCTTGAGGTGGCCGCGCAGCGAGGACTCGCCGCGGGCGGTATCGCGCGCCTTCAGCTCCTCCGGCACGTCCTGCAGGATCTCGATATCGGGGGTGATCCCGCGGGCCTGGATCGAGCGGCCGGACGGCGTGAAGTAGCGCGCGGTGGTGAGCCGCAGCGCGCCGTTGCCCTGGCCGAGCGGGATGATGGTCTGAACCGAGCCCTTGCCGAACGAGCGCGTGCCGATGACGGTCGCGCGGCGGTGATCCTGAAGCGCGCCGGCGACGATTTCCGAGGCCGACGCCGAGCCGCCGTTGATCAGGACGATGATCGGCTTGTTCCTGGTGAGATCGCCGGCGCGGGCGTTGAAGCGCTGCGTCTCGTCGGCATTGCGGCCACGGGTGGAGACGATCTCGCCCTTTTCGAGGAAGGCGTCCGCCACCGAGATCGCCTGGTCGAGCAGCCCGCCCGGGTTGTTGCGCAGATCGATGACGAAGCCCTTGAGCTTGTCGCCCGACTGATTGATCAGGTCGTTGATGGCGCGGCGCACGCCCTCGGTGGTCTGCTCGTTGAACTGAGTGACGCGGATGTAGCCGACGTCGTCGCCGTTCATGTTGAAGCGCACCGAGCGCACGCGGATGATGTCGCGCGTGATCGCGATCTCGATCGGCTTCTCGGCGCCCTTGCGCGAAACCCGCAGATTGATCTTGGTGTTCACCGGGCCGCGCATCTTCTCGACCGCCTGGTTCAGTGTCAGCCCCTGCACCGGTTCGCCGTCGAGATGGGTGATGATGTCATTGGCCATGATCCCGGCCTTGTGCGCGGGCGTGTCGTCGATCGGCGCGACGACCTTGATCAGGCCTTCCTCCATGGTGACTTCGATGCCGAGTCCGCCGAACTCGCCGCGCGTCTGCACCTGCATGTCGCGGAAGCTCTTGGCGTCCATGTAGCTCGAATGCGGGTCGAGCCCGGCCAGCATGCCGTTGATCGCCGATTCGATCAGCTTGGCGTCGTCGGGCCGTTCCACGTAGTCGGAGCGCACGCGCTCGAACACGTCTCCGAACAGGCTGAGCTGCCGGTAGGTATCCGAGGCTGCCGCCCTGGCGGTGGCGCCGTCGAATACGATGCGCGGCTGCGTGCCGATGAGCGTCAGGGCCGCACCTGCCGCTGCGCCGAGGAGAATCAGTGAAGTCTTGCGCATCATCCGCGAACCTTCTCGCTGTCGCTTGCCGCCCACCACGGGCCCGAATCCACGGGAGTGCCGTCCTTACGGAACTCCACATACAGGACGGGCTGGCCCGAACCGGTCGCGATGGCGGCGGGGGTATGCACCCGTCCACCCATCACCGCAACGGGTTCTCCCGTCACTACAAACTGCCCCAGATCGACGGAAATCCGATCCATTCCCGCTAGCAACACATGATACCCGTCGCCCGCATTCAGGATCAAGAGTTGGCCATAATTGCGGAAGGGACCGGCGTAGACCACCCATCCATCACACGGTGCCGTGATCTGGGCGCCGGGCCGGGACGATATCGATAGGCCCTTTTCGTGGCCTCCGAGGCCGTCGGAAGCCCCGAATTCCCGGATTCTCACGCCATTCACAGGCAGCGGCAGGGTTCCCTTGGCTCGCGCAAAGGGAACCGCGGGGCTGAGCCGGCCGGGGTCCTTCAGAGCTGCGTAGCTGGTGCGCCCGCTAGGTGCCTTGCGGTCGTCGCCGCCGCGGGCCGCAATGCGGGCGGCGCGCGTCGCCGGGTCGAGGTCCTGCTCGAGCCTGGAGATGAGCGCCAGCACGTCTTCAGCCTGGCGTGCGAGCTGCGCCGCGCGCTGGCGCTCGGCGGCGAGCGATTTTTCTGCATCCGCCTGCTGCTTCTGCCTCTGCTCGACCAGCGCAGACAATCGCGCCTGGTCTGCGGCCAACGCCCCGAGGCTCTCGTCCAACCGCGCTCGTTCCGTCGCAATCTCCCGGCGGACGCCCGCGAGGGCCGACAGGTCGGCCATCAGCGTCTTGATATCGTGCCGCATCTCCGGCAGCACGGCCCCGAGCAGCATCGCCGAACGCACCGACTGCAATGCATCGTCAGGCGTTACCAGGAGCGCCGGCGGCGGGTTGCGGCCGAGGCGCTGAAGGGCCGCCAGCACGTTGGCGATGACGTGGCGCCGGCCTTCGAGCGAAGCACGCAACGTCCGCTCCTTCTCGTCGAGCGGAGCAAGGCGCTCCTGAATCCCGGCGATATGTTCCTCGACATTGCGCAGGCGCGCGCCGATGTCGACCAGCTGACGGGCAAGCTTGCGCCGTTCTTCGCCCATGCGCTCGACCTCGCGGCGCAGACCGGTCTCGGCTTCACGCGCCTTCTTCTGCTCGCCGCGGATCGCTTGCAGTTCCCGATCGCGCTGCTGAAGGGTGTCGGTCTTCGGCGCTTCCCGGGGTGCCCTCGGCGTTTCACCGGCCGGGGCGATGTTGAGCGGAGGCCCGCTCGGAAAATTGATGAACGGCACTTCGCCGGGCGGTCGCGGCGGCGACTGCGCGGACGATGCCACGATCCAGGGCGGCAGCAGCGCAAGCCCGGCCCCGATCAGAGGGCCGAATGTCCGGCGAAGCCGCTGCTTCGAAATGGGAATCATCTCGACGTCGATGCAAGAACGGGACCGCCCCCCGCGCGACGGCGATCGATCACCACGATTGGTACGGCATTAAGACTAAGCGCAGCGGCCTACACAAAATATGCAGTGAAAGGCGCGTGCTCGCCCGGCCGACGCCGCATGTACCGGCCAACTCGGATAGCCCGGCCGCAAATGCAGCGCGATGCTGTTTGGTCGATTAGGAGAATAAAATATTACTGAATCACATAAGATTGAAAATCTGTTCTTTTACTTGCGAATTTTGAACCCTGCTATAGATGTTCATTCCAAAGACACGAGCTGTCAGGACGTTTGGCCAATGCGCTTTCTGCCGGTCTTCATCGATGTCACCAGCGGCCCCGTAGTGCTCGTCGGATGCGGCGAGCATGCCGCTGCCAAGCTTCGCCTCCTGCGTGCTGCGCACGCCACGGTCCGCTGGTACCCCGGCCATACCGATGTCGCTGACGAGATCGTGCAGGCGGCGGCGGGGCCGGGTCAGCTTCAGGTGGATTTTCACGACCCGCTCACCGCCGACCTCGCCGGGGCGATCGCGGTGGTATCTGCCGCCGGTGCCGGGCTCGACGAACAGATTTCCGCGCGGGCGCGGGCGGCCGGTATCCCCGTGAATGTGGTCGACCGCGCCGACCTCTCCACCTTCGTATTTCCTGCGATCGTGGATCGCGGTGAAGTCGTGGTGGCCATCGGGACCAGCGGCCATGCGCCGGTACTCGCGCGCCGCCTGCGCGAGCAGATCGAGGCGCTCGTGCCGGGGCGCATCGGCGACCTTGCGGCATTGATGGGTCGCTATCGCCGCCGCGTCGCCGACGCGATGCATTCGCCGCGGGCGTTCTGGCAGAAGGTCGTGGATGGCCCGATCGGCGCCGCCGTACTGGCGGGCCGCACCACGCGCGCCGAAGCCGATCTCGTGCGTTGCATCGAGGAAGATGCCCGCGATGCTCGCGCCGACACCGGCACCGTGTTTCTCGTCGGCGCCGGTCCGGGCAATCCCGATCTACTGACGCTGCGAGCGCTCCAGGTTCTCCAGGACGCCGACATCGTGTTCCACGACGAGCTCGTCACCGATGCGGTGCTCGATCGCGTACGGCGCGACGCCAAACGCGTCTTTGTCGGCAAGAAACGCGGCCAGCCCGGGATCGGGCAGGACGAGATCAACCGCAGGCTCATCGATGCTGCGCGGGCCGGCCGCAAGGTGGTCCGCCTGAAGGGCGGTGATGCCTTCATATTCGGGCGCGGTGGCGAAGAGATCGAGCAGCTTCGCGCGCACGACATTCCCGTCGTAATCGTTCCCGGCATCACCGCGGCGCTCGGTTGCGCCGCCGAGGCCGAACTGCCGCTCACCTTCCGCAACGAGGCGACGCGGCTGTCCTTTGTGACCGCGCATCGCGCCGACGAAGCAAACGACGTTGACTGGTCCCTCCATGCCGACAAACAGACGACGGTCGTCGTCTACATGGGCCTCGCCTCGGCAACCGCGGTGCGCGACGGGCTGGTCGCGGCCGGCCGCGATCCGGCGACGCCGGCCGCGGTACTTGCCCGCGGGACGCGGCCGGATTCCCGCGCCATCGTCGGGCGGCTCGGGGACCTTCCCAGGCTCGCCACCTCGGCGGGCGAAGGCCCGGCGCTGCTGGTGATCGGCGAGGTCGTCGCCCACTCGGCGCCGTGGCGCGAGGCACTCGAATTCCTGAATGCACAGGTGGCGGCATGACGTCTCCGCACGAACAGAAGAAGCGCAGGATCAACGGCACGGTGGTGGTGACGGCAAACCGCCTCGGCGATGGCGCGGTGGTCTATCGCACCATGGACGATGACTGGACCACCGACATCGCGTCGGCCGCCGTGGTGGCGGCACCGGCGGCCGCGGCGCTGCTCCAGCGCGCCGAAGCCGATGGCATCCGGGCGGTCGGGCCCTATATCGCGCCGGTCGAACTGGCCCATGATCAGCGGGTGCTGCCGGGCAATCTGCGCGAGCGCATCCGGGTGGCGGGACCGACCTTTGTGCTGCCAGGGACCGGGCAAGAGTGCGCAAGATACGCCGAGGCTACTCTGGCGCTGCCGGGTGCGGCCTGAGGGTCGATTCATGTATCGCTATGACGAACTCGATCAGGCGCTGGTCGATCAGCGCGTCGCGGAATTTCGCGACCAGGTCCGCAGGCGACTCGTCGGCGAACTGACCGAGGACGAGTTCAAGCTGCTGCGGCTGCTCAACGGCGTCTACCTCCAGCTCCATGCCTATATGCTGCGGGTTGCGATCCCATACGGGACGCTGTCGTCCGAACAGCTCCGCATGCTGGGCCATGTGGCGCGCCGCTATGACCGCGGCTACGGCCATTTCACCACCCGGCAGAACATCCAATTCAACTGGATCAAGCTTGAAGAGATGCCCGACACGCTCGCTGACCTCGCGAAGGTGGGGCTGCATGGGATGCAGACGTCGGGCAATTGCGTGCGTAACATCACCACCGACCAGTGGGCTGGGGTTGCGGCGGACGAGATTGAAGATCCCCGCATCTGGGCCGAGGTACTGCGCCAGCACTGCACCCTGCATCCCGAATTCACGTTCCTGCCGCGCAAGTTCAAGATTGCGATCAGCGCCGCCGCCCACGATCGTGCCGCGGTCAAGGTGCATGACATCGGGCTCCGGCTCATCCGCAACGGCGCGGGCGACGTGGGCTTCGAGGTCCTGGTCGGCGGCGGGCTCGGGCGCACGCCGTTCATCGGCAAGACCATCAAGCCGTTTCTGGCGAAGCGCGATTTCCTGAGCTACATCGAGGCGATCCTGCGCGTTTACAATCAGTACGGTCGCCGCGACAACATCTACAAGGCGCGCATCAAGATCCTGGTGCACGAGCTTGGCGCGGAAAAATTCGCCGACGAGGTCGAAAAGGAATGGAACGAGATCAGAGAGGGCGATCTCAGGCTCGATCCGGCCGTGGTCGAAGAAGTATCTGCCCGCTTCGTCTATCCCGCCTATGAGAACCTCGGCGACAATCCGCCGGAGCTGGCCCGCGCCCGCAAGGAGGACCGCAGCTTCGCGGCCTGGCTCGACAATTCCGTCGCCAATCACAAACAGCCGGGCTATGCCATCGTCACGCTCTCACTCAAACCTACCGGCGGCCCGCCCGGCGACGCCACCGCGCAGCAGATGGATGCCATCGCCGAGCTTGCCGACCGCTATTCGTTCGGGGAAATCCGGGTCGGGCACGAGCAGAATCTGGTGCTGCCCCATGTCGCCCAACGCGACCTGCCGCAGCTGTGGCAGCGACTCGAGGCGCTGGAGCTCGCGACGCCCAATGTCGGGCTGGTCTCGGATATCATTGCCTGTCCGGGTCTCGACTATTGCAGCCTTGCCAATGCGCGCTCGATCCCGGTGGCGCAGGAGCTGACGCAGCGGTTTCGGGACCATGCGCTGGCGCGCACCATCGGCCGGCTGCACATCAACATTTCCGGATGCATCAATGCCTGTGGCCACCACCATGTGGGTCACATCGGTATTCTCGGCGTCGAGAAGAACGGCGAGGAGTTCTACCAGATCACGCTGGGCGGCCGAGCCGACGAGAACGCCGAGCTCGGCACACTGCTCGGGCCAGCGGTGCGCTATGGCGAAGTGGCCGATGTCATCGAGGATGTGGTGGCGGCCTATGTGGAGTTGCGCGAGCGGCCGGAGGAACTGTTCATCGACACCGTCAAGCGCCTCGGCGTCGAGCCGTTCAAGGAGCGTGTCTATGCCGCTCGTTAAGTCAGGCCGGATCGTCAAGGATTCGTTCGTTCGCATCGCCGACGACGCGCCCGTGCCCGACGGCGTCCCCGCGATCGTCACCGGCGACCGGTTCATCGCCGAGGCGGCAGCGTTGACGCAACGCCGGGCTGCACTTGGCGTCGTCTGGCCGAACAACAGACCAGTTGCCCAGCTCGCGTCGTATCTCGACAGCATTGCACTGATCGGGCTGGTATTTCCGCTGTTCCGGGACGGGCGCGCCTACAGCCAGGCGCGCATCCTGCGCGAACGCTACGGATTCCGGGGCGAACTGCGCGCCACCGGACAGGTGCTGCGCGACCAGTTTCTGTTCATGCTGCGCGCGGGCTTCGATTCGTTCGAGGTGACCAAGGAATCGGACGCCGCGGCATTCGTCGAGAGTACGAAGCGCTTCGACGTGTTTTATCAGCCGACCGGTGATGGCCGGACCACCGTCGCCAGCCGCCGCCTTGGCCGCGCGGTGCCTGCGCGCAACATCTCAAGCAGAAACTGTTGAATCCACTTCCCGCAAGCGGGGCGAGGGCATTTTCATGACCTCCGCATGCTACGTCCGGTGATAGGGGTGGCCCGAGAGAATCGTGGCCGCGCGGTACAGCTGTTCCAGGAGCATCACGCGCGCCAACTGGTGCGGCCAGGTCGCCGCCCCGAAGCCGATCGACAGGGCGGCCTTGTCTTTGAGCGCGGGCGCAAGCCCATCGGAGCCACCGATCACGAATACCACGGCCGGCTTGTCTTCCATCCGCCAGGCCTGAATGCGCCCGGCTAACGCTACGCTCGCCAGACTCTCGCCTCGCTCGTCAAGCAGCACGGTGACGGCGCGCTCCGGGATCACGTTGACGATCGCGATGGATTCCTCGAGCATTCGCCGGGCAGCATTGTCCGCGCGGCTGTCCCTGATCTCGATGATTTCGACGCCGGTGAGGCCGATGCTGCGGCCGGTCTGGGCTGCGCGCTTCAGATAACGCTCCGCAAGCTCCCGTTCGGGGCCCGACTTCATCCGTCCGACGGCGACGACGAGGACGCGCATGGGTGCAGTGTAGCAATTTGCGCTCTTTCCCGCGCCAGCGAGAATCCAGGTGCCACGCGCACCGACGTCTCAAACAACTCTGACTCCCCGCTTTCGCGGCGCTTTCGCGGGGACGACAGGGAGAGGGGTGCCGGCCCCAGACTAGCTCGCCCGCGCTTGCGGTCCGCGCGCCCACATCTTTTCGAGTTGATAGAAGGCGCGCACTTCCGGCCGGAACACGTGGACGATCACGTCACCGGCGTCGATCAGCACCCAGTCGCAATGCGGCATGCCTTCGACCCGCGGGCTCTTCAAGCCAGCCTTGCGCAGGTCCTCCAGCACGCGGTCCGCAATGGCGCCGACCTGCCGGTTGGACCTGCCCGAGGTGACAACCATGCTGTCGGCGATCGCGGTCTTGCCGGTGAGATCGATGGTGACGGTGTCCTCAGCCTTCATGGCATCGATACTGGCGAGGACCAGGCGAAGGGTCTCCTCGGTGTCAGGACGCACCTTGGAAACCCGTTCGGGGGCACGACGGGCCGCCCGAGAGAGTGCAGGTTTGGACAGGGATCGCTTTCCTTTCAATTCCTTCACTGCATCGCCGCGCCGATTCCGACGCTCGCCTAAGATAGGCACGGCGGGTTAATGGTTTCAACCACCCGGGCAGTTCCCAAGCGCCTCATTTTACATCATTTTCAACGGCGGTTTTGCGACAGCCTGCGGGCCGCCCGCAATGCGGTCGAGGACAGGGGCGATTTCAGCCCGTGCAGGTAGACCCAGGCAGGCGGCTTGCGGCCCGCCAGCGACCGCGCCGCCGTTTCAGGAATGCGGAAGCGCGCAAGCGCATGGCCCGCGATGCCGCCGGAGGCGTAGAGACTCGGGCCCAGCCGATCCACGACCGCAAACGGGACCAGCGCCGCGATCCCGCGCCAGTTCTCCCAGCGATGGAAGCTGCGCAGGTTGTCGGCGCCCATGATCCAGACGAAATGCACCGCCGGGCAGTGCGCGGCCAGATGGCGCAGCGTGTCGTAGGTGTAGCGGGCGCCGATGTCCGCCTCGAAGCCGGTCACGATGATGCGGGGGTGATTGGCAAGCTTCCGCGCGGCTGCGATCCGCTCCCCGATCGGGGCAAGTCCGCGGGTATCCTTCAGCGGATTGCCGGGCGTCACCAGCCACCAGACCCGGTCGAGACCGAGCCGGCGCATGGCAATCAGGCAGGCGGCGCGGTGGGCGTCGTGCGGCGGATCAAACGTCCCGCCGAACAGCCCGATCTTCATGCCGGAGGTGTGAGGCGGGAGGACGGACATCAATAATCTTTCGGTGCAATAATACTTTGATCCGTCATCCCGAGGTGCCCGAGTGTAGCGCGGGTCTCAAAGGATGCACGGCCATATGACGGGCGGCAACACGCGGGCCATCGCTGTTCGGGGCTCGGCGCCTCGCGCTCCGTACCTCAGGGTGACGGAACAAAACTGCGGCTCGCGCCAAAGTCACGGCCGGATCTGCCCCGTTCCGCGGATGCGGTAGTTGAAGCTCGTGAGCTGCTCGACGCCGACCGGGCCGCGGGCGTGGAAACGGCCGGTGGCGATGCCGATCTCAGCGCCGAAGCCGAACTCGCCGCCGTCGGCGAACTGGGTCGAGGCGTTGTGCAGCACGATGGCGGAATCGACCTCGCGCAGGAACTTCTCCGCTGCCGCGGTGTCGTCGGTAACGATGGCGTCGGTGTGGTGTGAGCCGTAGCGCTCGATATGGGCGATCGCCGCATCGACACCGTCCACCACGCGCACCGAGATGATGGCGTCGAGGTATTCGGTGTGGAAGTCGTCCTCGCTGGCGGGCTTGGCCCGTGCATCCGCAGCCTGGACGTCAGTGTCGCCGCGCACCTCGCAGCCGGCGTCGATCAGCATCGCCACCAGCGGCTTGAGGTGCGTTGCGGCCGCCGCGCGGTCCACCAGCAGCGTCTCGGCCGCGCCGCACACGCCGGTGCGGCGCATCTTGGCGTTGAGCACGATCTTTTTTGCCATGTCGAGCGAGGCTGCCTTGTCCACATAGACGTGGCAGATGCCTTCGAGGTGCGCGAACACCGGCACGCGCGCCTCCGCCTGCACGCGCGCCACTAGGCTCTTGCCGCCGCGCGGCACGATCACGTCGATGGCACCGTCGAGGCCGGCCAGCATCATGCCGACCGCGGCGCGGTCGCGCGTCGGCACCAGCTGGATCGCATCGGCAGGGAGCCCAGCCTCCACCAGCCCATCGACAACGGCGTCGCAGATGGCGCGGTTGGAGCGATGGCTTTCCGAGCCCCCACGCAGGATCGCAGCATTGCCGGCCTTCAGGCACAGCGCGGCAGCGTCGGCGGTGACGTTGGGGCGGCTTTCATAGACGATGCCGACCACGCCGAGCGGCACCCGCACGCGCTCGATCACCATGCCGTTCGGACGCGTCCAGCGCTCGATGATTTGGCCGACGGGGTCAGCCAAGCCGCGGATCACGTCGACACCGTCGGCCATGGCCGAGACGCGCTTGTCGTCGAGTGCCAGCCGGTCGAGGAAGGCGGCCGCGGCGCCTCCGCGCTTCGCTTCCGCCATGTCCTCGGCATTAGCGGCGAGGATTGCGTCCTTGCGCAGGCGGATGATCGCGGCGATGGCGGCGAGCGCCTTGTCCTTCTGTGCCGTCGGCGCCAGCGCCAGCACGCGCGCGGCTCTGCGCGCGCGGCGCCCGAGATCGGGCATCACGGCAGCGGTGTCGGCTTGCATGGTCTTCAGCGGTGCGGTCATGGCAGGAGCCTAGGTATCACGTCCGGCTGCGGCGGGCGAGTGGACGCGGCCCCGCGCTGCATGTAAGCAATCCTGCGCCAATTCTGAAGGGATGTGGATGCGATGAAGCTCAAGGATCAGGTCGCGATCGTCACCGGCGCCGGCCGCAATATCGGCGAAGAGGTGGCCCGGCTGTTCGCCGCCGAAGGTGCGAAGATCGCGGTGGTGGACCTCGACCGGCCGCGTGGCCAGCGCACTGTGGAAGCCGTCAGGGCCGCGGGCGGCGACGCCGAACTCTACGTGACCGACGTGTCGAAGGGTGCTGACGTGGCGGCGATGGTGAAGGCGGTGGTCGGCCGCTTCGGACGCATCGACATTCTGGTTAACAACGTCGCGATCTCCGACAACAAGACCATCTTCGAATGCACCGAGGAAGACTGGGACCGGGTGATGACGGTCACGCTCAAGAGCCAGTTCCTGATGTCCAAGCACGTCGCCGAGCAGATGCGCGCGCAGGGCGGCGGCAAGATCGTCAATGTGGGCTCGACCTCGGGTTGGCAAGGTCGGCCGCGCGCCATCGCCTATTCGGCGGCGAAGGCCGCGATCGCCAATTTCACCCGGGCGCTCGCGGTGCAGCTTGCACCGCACGGTATCCGCGTCAACGCCATCGTGCCCAACAAGATCGGCTCGCCGGTCGGCAAGGACGAATTCGACCCCACCCGTCCGGTCGAAAACATGCTCAAGCGCCCGGGCCAGCCGATTGAGGCCGCCAAAGCGATCCTGTTCCTGGTCAGCGACGATTCGTCCTTCATCATCGGCGAAAACCTGTTCGTCGACGGTGGCACCATGGCGATGGACCAGACCGGGACGTAAAGGACCACGCGGCACTTCCGCCGCATATGCGCGAACGCGGATGATTCAGCGCGCACTCGCGTGTTCGACGTGCGGAGACTACCGGATGCCCCGCTTTCGCGGAGCATGACAGCAGAATATGCTTTCCGAAGCTCGGTCGGGAGGTGATGGCCATGCGATGTACACTTGCACTCTGCGCAGCGCTGCTCTGCATAGTGCCGGCGCACGCCGAGCCTGTCGCCGACTTCTACCGCGGCAAGACTGTCGGCATCTATATTGGGTTTCCGCCGGGCGGCGGCTACGACCTCTATGCGCGCATGGTGGCGCAACATCTGGCGCGCCACATTCCGGGTAGCCCGACGATCGTCGTACACAACATGGCCGGCGGCGTCGGTGTGCGCGCCGCATCGTACCTGACCAATGTGGCGGCGCAGGACGGCACCGCGCTCGGTCTGTTCCAGGACGGGCTGACGTTGAGCAAGGTGCTGGGCGGCCCCGGCGAGTTCGATCCGATCAAGTTCGCCTGGCTCGGGCGCATCGTCTCGACCGCGACCTTCACCATGGTGTGGCACACCTCGCCAGTGCAGTCGGTGGAGGAGGCCCGGACGCGCGAGATCACCATCGCCGCCACCGTGCGCAACTCATCGTCGTCCTATGTGCCGCTGGCGCTCAACGATCTCACGGGCACGAAGTTTAACGTGATCCGCGGCTATCAGGGCGCGGCGCCCATGGCGCTCGCGATGGAGCGCGGCGAGGTGCACGCCCATGGCGGGATGGCGCTGGAGGCGATCAAGCCGGAGTGGCTCGCCGAGAAGAAGGCGAAGCTTCTGTATTACCTCGGCGGTCACCGCCACAAAGACCAGCCGGGCGTGCCGGGGCTGCTCGATCTGGCCACCGACGACAAGTCGCGCCGCATCCTCGGCCTGTTCGGCGGCATTGTCGACGTCGGACGTTCCTTCGTCGCCGCACCCGGCACGCCACCCGATCGGGCAGCGGCCCTGCGCGCCGCATTCGTGGCAATGGCCGCCGACCCGGTCTTCGTCGCCGACATGAAAAAGCGCAATCTCGGCGTCGGGCCGTTGTCCGGCGCCGAGGTCCAGAAGATTATCGCCGCGGCGGTTGCGACGCCCAAGGAATTGGTGCAGCAGGCCGGCCGCTATCTCGGACCTTGATTATTGTGCCCTCGCCCCGCTTGCGGGGAGAGGGCAAGAAGGTGGTGCAACAATCGCAAGTCGGGTGAGGGGGACCATCAGCAGACTCTGAGCGCGTGGAGCGTCCCCCTCACCCCTTTCCTTTGCGTGGCAACCTCTGAGCTGCCCTCTCCCCGCAAGCGGGGCGAGGGCGCAACAATGACCGCTTCAGCGGGGACGAGCGGAGATCGAAAGGATCAAAGTAATGAAAATCGAATGGCACACGCACGTCTATCCGCCCGAGGAAGCGGCGGCCGATGCGCTTGCCTGGGACGGCAAGAGCGGTCCCACCTGGGCCGGCAAGTGTCCGATGACCATCGAGAACGTGATGGACGCGCACCACCGCGCCGGGATCGACATCAGCGTCGTCTCCAACGCCGCCCACTACATGCGCGGCAAGACCGAAAGTGAAGAGTTACGAGCGATCCAGCGCTGGTCGGACTACGCCGCCGAGATCCAGCAACAGTACAAGGGCACGGTCTACGGCTTTGCCACCATTCTGCCGTGCGGCGGGCCGGCGATGGTCAGGGAGACCGAGCGCGCCATCCGGCAGCTTGGACTCAAGGGCATCCTGATCCAATCGAACCACAAACTGCATTATCCCGACGACGACGAAGCGCGGCCGTTCTGGGAGCTGGTGCAGGACCTCGACGTGCCGGTGTTCATCCATCCGCCGCATGTCGGCTTCGGCGAGGAGCGCATGCGCGAATATCGCCTGGCGTCCAGCATCGGCCGTCCGAGCGACCTCTGCCTCGCGCTCTCGCGCATCATCGTGCGCGGCATTCTGGAGGACTTCCCGCGCGTGACGCTGGTGTCGTCGCACGGCGGCGGCGGCATCTGCGAGGTGATCGGCCGCATGAACTACGCCTACGAATTGCAGGAGGAGGCGTATTTCCTCGGCTCCTACGCGCCGATGAAGATTGCCCACGAGCCCGGCTGGTACCTGAAGAAAATGTATTTCGACACCGTGACCTATCACGCGCCGGCGGTGCGGCTAGTGCTCGACACAGTCGGCGTCGATCATGTCCTCTACGGCTCGGATGCGCCGCCGCTCACCTCGCTCAAGCCGCGCGCCATCAAACTGATCGAGGACCTCGATATTCCGGCCGCCGACAAGGCTAAGATATTCGCCGGCAACGCCCGCAAGCTTCTCAAGCTCGATTGAGCGCAAACTGCAGGGCACATTGGTACGAGACCGGAGGCACACCATGTCAACAGTGCGCACGCCTGGGCTGATCGCGGCCCCCCTCACGCCGTTCACCGCCGACCTTAAGGTCGACGAAGTCAGCCTCGCCCGCCAGATCGACTACATCGTGGAAGATTGCCGCGCCACCATGGTGGTTGCCGCCGGCGTCGAAACCCAGGAATACACCTATCTCAGTCTGGCCGAGCGCAGGGACCTGATCCGCTGCACGATCGAGCTGGTCGACCGGCGAGTGCCGGTCATGGTCGGCATCTCGCATGCTTCGTTCAAAACCGCCATCGAATTGGCTCACGATGCTGAAAAATGGGGTGCCGCTGCCGTTCAAGTGCTCGCGCCGCTGCGCCCCTTTGCCGGCCCGCCAACCCAGGCCGACCTGATCGCGTATTTCGAGGCGATCGGCCGCGAAACCCGGTTGCCGGTCACGCTCTACCTCAACCCTGGCCCAGGGGCCGATGTCTCGATTCCCGACACGATTGCGCTCGCGAAGCTGCCGCAGGTTCAGCTCATCAAGGAAAGCTCGCGCGACCTCGCCCGGGTTTCGCGGCTTATCGTGGACATCGATCGGGCCGGTCACGCTCGCTATTTCACCACCATGCAGATGCTGCTGGCGACGCTTCAACTCGGGGGCTCCGGCGCCACCATGCCGCCCCCGGGCTCCGAGATCGCCCGCGCCATCATTGATGCGTTCACCGCGAAAGATTACGAACGCGCCGCCGAGGTCCAGCTTCAGTTCGCGTTGTTTCCTTCGCGTTGGATGCACCGCGGCCTCGCCCCTGCCATGAAAGCTGCGATGAATCTCATCGGCATTCCGGTGGGTGCGCCGTATCCTCCGTATTCGTCGCTGAGCCACGACGAGGCGCTCGCGCTCGCCGCGGGGTTGAAAGCGACCGTGCTGGCACCGCGCTTGAAGGCGGAAGCCGCATAGTCCGACCTGTTAAGCGAGTCTCTAGCTGTATTTCGTCGGGCCCTTGCCGGTCCAATTGGGCGGGTTGGTCGCCTTGATGCGGCGCGCCTCTTTCACCAGTTCCTTAATCGCGCCGGTGATGGGCAACGCGAGCCCCGCCTTGTCGGTCATCTCGGCCACGACCTGCATGTCCTTCAGCGCCCAGGTGAACGAGATCATGTCCCATTCCTTCAGCGCGTCGGAGGCGCCCGAACTCATCATCAGCGCGTCGCGCAGCTTGACGAGATCGATGCCGGTTGTCTCGGCGAGCCGCCCAGCCTCGATCAGGCCGACCGCGTTCACCCACAGGAGCAGGTTGTTCATGGTCTTGCCGACCTGGCCGTGGCCAGCATTGCCGAGCACCGCATAGTCGGAGCAGAACGCGGAATAGACCGGGCGGCCGCGCTCGACCACGTCCGGCGCGCCGCCCACCAGCGCCAAAAGCGTGCCTTCGTCGGCGGCAAAGCGACCGCGGCAGATCGGCGCGTCGAGCACGCCGATGCCCTTCGGCTTGGCGGCTGCCTCGATCTCCTGCACCACGAATGGCGAGGTGGTGGACGACACCGCGATGATCGCCCCCTTGCCGAGATTGTCGAGCAGGCCGTCCTTGCCGTAGACCACGGCGTTGACCTCGTCGGTATAGCCGACGCCGAGAATGACGAAATCGCATTGCTTCGCGAGTTCGGCCGGAGACGCGGCAGTCTTGGCGCCGGCCTCCTTGGCTCGTTTCAGGGCATCGGCACTGAGGTCGCAGGCGGTGACGTTGAAGCCCTTCTTGACGAGGTGCTTGAGCATGGAGAAGCCCATGCGTCCGACGCCGACGATGCCGACGCGTTCTTTCGTTCCGTTTGCCATTGTCAACTCCACCCGTGCAACCTTTGACCGGCGCGACGACTGTGGCTACACCTTCCGTTGCAGCATAGCATTTAGCGGCTTCGTCTGATCAGCCAACGCGGCAGGATCGACGGAAGTCCGCCGCTCGATCATCCGGCGGATTGTGGCGATGTCGCGCTGCGCATTGATGCCGATGGCGTGGGCGATGTGTGCGCCGTCGAGTTCGAACAGGAGCGTCGCCTTGTCCGAGACCTTGCGGCGCACGCGCGCCCTCGGCTGCGCCGCCGGCCAGCCGACGCCCTGGATATAGAGGTCGTACTGCTCCGACCAGAATGACGGGACGGCGGTGTAGGTGGCATCGCCGCCGGCGGCGTTGCGGCCGACGACCGCGCCGTGCTCCTGTCCGTGCCGCCAGTTCTCCAGTCGTACCAGCCCGTTCGGGCCGGCAAAGCGCGTGCAGTCGCCGGCCGCGAAGATCGCGGGATCGGAGGTGCGGCCGTGATCGTCCACCAGGATGCCGTCCTGCACTGCGAGGCCGGCAGCCCTGGCCAGTCCTTCTTCCGGCACGGCGCCGGCTCCGACCACAATCAGGTCGGCGGCGAAGGTGTCGCCCGCCTTCGTCACCACCGCAAGTCTGCCGTCGGGCAGCGCCTGCAAGCCCGCGCACTCCGTGCCGGTGCGGATGTCGACGCCACGGTCCCAATGGCTCTGCTGGATGATGGCGGCGGTTTCCTCGTCGCAGACGCGCGACAGGATGCGAGGCGCGATCTCGATCACGGTGACCTTGAGGCCCAGCTCGGCGGCGGACGCCGCAACCTCCAGCCCGACCACGCCGCCGCCGATCAGGATCAGCGATTTCGCGGTGATCAGATGCGCCTTCAGCGCCAGCGCCTCGGCGGCGGTGCGCAGGTAGTAGATGCCCGGTTGGCCTGCGGGAAACATGGGCAGGATGCGGTTCACAGAGCCGGTCGCCAGCACCAGCGCGTTATAGGGAACGCGCTCGCCGGCGTCGGTCACCACCGCGCGTTCCACGCGGTCGATCTCGCGCACCCGCACGCCGCCGCGGAACGTGACGTTCGCCCCGGCGATGCCTCGGGGGCCAGCGATCGGCGCGTGCTCCGGCAGGGCCTTGCCGGTCAGCACGGCCTTTGACAGCGGCGGCTTCTCGTAGGGCTCGCCCGCCTCGTCGTGCAGCAGTAGGACGTCCGCGGCAGCGTCCTGTTGCTTGGCGGCCATGGCCGCGCCGACCCCGGCCGGTCCGCCGCCGACTATGACGATCCTGCGGCTCATGCTTCCCGTTTGATTGACATTGCGGGGCGGCCGCCTAGATTCGGAACGACGGTCCGCATTGCGGAACAGGCTTCTCTAGCGCGGACGGCGCCGGAATTCCAGCATTCGGGTCGCCGGCATTCGCGTCAAAGGCCCGGCTATGGCGAGGAAACCAACCGGCAGGAGCGAGCCGCGCAAGGGCGGACGCCTGTCCTCGGTGACCACCGCCGTGCGGCTGCTCAAGGCGTTCTCCGAGGACGAAGTCGATATTGGCATCAGCGCCCTGGCCAAGCGGCTCGGCATCGCCAAGAGCACGGCGCACCGGCTGGCGACAACGCTTGTCGCGGAGGGGTTGCTCGAGCAGGACCGCGACGCCGGCCGGTACCGCCTTGGTGTCGGGCTCTTCCGGCTCGGTGCGCTGGTGCGCCGGCGCATGGAGGTTTCCAACGAGGCGCGCCCCTATCTGTACGCGCTGCGCGAGACCATCAACGAGAGCGTGCATCTCGCGATCCTTGATGGGACGGAGGTCATGTACGTCTACCATCTCGAAAGCACGCAGGCGCTGCGCGCGCGCTCCGATCTCGGTGTGCGCAAGCCCGCGCATTCGACTGCCGAGGGGCAGGCGATCCTGGCGTTCCAGCCGCAGGAGGTCATCGACCGCGTAATTGCCGGCGGGCTGATCGCCCATACCCCGAAGACCATCACCAGCCCGGAACGGTTCATGAAGTCGCTTGCCGCCATTCGTCAGCGCGGATGTGCGATCGAGGACGAGGAAAGCGAGATCGGGATGGTCTGCGTTGCAGCCCCGATCCGCGACGACTCCGGTTCGGTGGTGGCGGCGCTTGGCGTCGCCGGGCCCGTGACACGGCTGTCGAAGAAGGCGCTCGCCGGGGTTATTCCGCACGTGATCGCGACGGCCGACCAGGTTTCGGGGCGGCTCGGGTATCGGGCCAGGGCGGCCGGTTGATCGTTACCGTACGTCCCGACCCCATCCTCAGGAGCACTTGGAGGGCGCGGCTCGAAAGACAGCAGAGCTCTTGCCGCCATGGTGAAGTGCGTCACTGCGCGGCGCACCTCACCATCAAAGCTACGTTCATGAGGGGGTCGCTACGCCCGCAACGCCACCAGCATTTCCTCGATGTAGTCGTCGTTGGAGGCGATCACCAGCATCGAGGCGTGCGGACGCAGCGCCGCCAGCGTTCGGGACAGCTCTTCGTCGGACGATTCCTCGCTGCCGATGATCAGCGCGGTCGTCATCACCTTGCGCACGCCGCAAGCCTCCGCGATGACGCTGGCGGCTCCCGGCTTGGTGCCAGCGCTGGCCACCATCACGATCAGGTCGGCCGACGTCACCTCGTCGATCAGGTCCTTGGTGCGGCCGGCGAGGTCGGAGAGCCAGGCCTTCATCGACCAGCCTTCGCCGGAGCGCGGCGCGCCATCAAACTTCAGCGAGGTGAAGAAGCTTGCCTGCTGCCAGCGGCCCTGTGCCAGCCGTTTCACGACCTGCTCGCTTGGCGGATCGAGCGCGATCACCTTGACGGCGCGCGGCTTCGAGTTCGGATAGTCGATCCGGTAGCGCGCCTCCTCGGCGGTGGTCATGCGGGCGCTTTCACTCTGCATGGATTGTCTCCTGCATGCGCCGTTTTAGCCGGTTGTGGCGGCTTCGTCACGGTTGATCGCAATCCACCGAGGGCCATTGTCAAAAAGCACGCCCCCGAAATATCATCACGCTTGTGCAACCGGGGCGCGTCAGGGGCTAACCGAGGGAAGGGGAGTTCGAAAATGATCAAGCGTCTCGCGGCATGCCTGGCTGCGGTGGTCCTTTCTGTGACCGCGGCGCAGGCCCAATGCCCCAATCTGAACGCTAAGCCGATCTCCGGGCGGATCGAGCTCAACGAGGGCTTCACGCCCGATCCATCCACGCATCGCGTCATTGCCGGCGGCAGCCAGAACCTCTCCCGGTGCCGCAATAACTGGAAGGGATGGGTCTCGAGCTCGCCCGACCTGCAAGTGTTCTACCGGACCTCGGGCAAGACCCGGCTGACGTTCATCATCCAATCCGACATGGACACCGTGCTGCTGATCAACGACCCGAGCAGCACGTGGCATTACGACGACGACTCCGGCCCGGGCCTCAACGGCAAGATCCGATTCACGCGCGCCCGCGAAGGCCGCTACGACATCTGGGTCGGCCTGTTCAAGGAGGGCCGCGGAAAGCTTCCGCCGGTGACGATCGCGGTCACCGAAGAAGACTGATCGCGGTGTGCGGGCCGCCCGCGCGTAGCTGCTGAATTACACCGTTGTCGGCGCTTTGCCGCGCTCCGACACCAGCGCATCCCTGGCGCCGTCCTTGAACGCCTGGTCCGGCGGCAGCACGATAGACACCGAGCGCACCCTCTGGTGCGCCGGTTCGATGCCGGGTGGGAGCGTTCCTTTCTCCTGGAATGCCTTCACAGCGCGCAACATGCGGTGGCGCGCCATGATGATGCCGTTGTCGGTGGAGACGAGGTTCTCCTTGGTGCGGTCGCAGATCGGTCCCATGCTCTCCTGCAAGGACGAATCCTGGATCGCAAAGCCCTTGACGCCCGAATAGGTCTTGCCGGCTTTCTGCGCGGCGCGATCGATCAGGTAATCGTTGTCTTTGTTGGCGAGCGGCCGGTAGGTCCCCGGCACGTATTCGCAATGCAGGCCCTGGCCGGCCTCCATGGCCCTGCGTTCCTCGGGCTTGAGCGCCCGCGTCGGATGAAAATCGTAGGTCCAGGCCCAGCAGTTGTGGTCGTCGATCGGCACCCAGAAGTGGCCGTGCATGGGGTGGTCGCCGCGTGGCGGAATCTGCGTGAAGTTCGGCATCACCCAGGGCGTGATACGCCAGTAGTAGTGGCCGTTCTCGGCATTGCGCCGCGCGCCGATGTAGAGGCCGCCCGGCTGCTCAACGACCTCGAAGTGCGGCTTCAGGTCGGACAGATTGTACTTGTTGCCCTTGGCGCCCTTGAATATCGGGTCGGACTCGAGGTCGCCGCGATGCAGGAATGACACGTGACTGGAGTCGATGCCGCCTTCCATGGCCTGGAGCCAGTTGGATTCCTGGAGTCGCTTGGAGATGAAGACGTTCTCCGCGGGCACATGCGCGAATTCCCATTCAGGCAGCGGCGGCTGCTGTTCCGGCGGGCCCATGTAGGTCCATAGCACTGGGCCGATCTTCACCAGGGGATACGATTTCAGCTTGATCTTCTTGCAGAAGCCCGACTCGACCGGCTCGGACGGGACGTCGATGCACTGGCCAGTCGTGTCGTATTTCCAGCCGTGATACGGGCAACGCAGGCCGTGTTCCTCGTTGCGGCCGAACCACAGCGAAACGCCGCGGTGGGCGCAGAACTCGTCGATCAGCCCGTACTTGCCGTCGGTGTCGCGGAAAGCCAGCAACCGCTCCGAGAACAACTTCACCCGCACCGGCGGGCACTCGTTCTCCGGCAGTTCGCTCGCCAGCAGGGCGGGCGACCAGTACATGCGGAACATCTGCCCGAACGGCGTGCCCGGGCCGGTTTGCGTCAAGAGGTCGTTCTGTTCTTTCCTGAGCATCCGAGGACTCCGGAATGGGTCATGGGCGGGAGAATGTCACAATCGGCGGGATTCGGCACCGGCCGGATTGCGGGCTCAACGCGACAAACGGCCATCGGGTTGCGATTGCGGAGCTGTTCCTTTATATGGAACGCCGTTCCGCGTAGAAAATATTATGGTCTCCGCGCAAGGTCAACGAGGAAGGTTCCATGCAGCGTATCGATCTGTGCAGCACCGCCGACGTCGCCCCCGGCACCGCGATCAAGGTTGAGACCGGCGATCTGTCGCTGGCGGTGTTCAACGTCGATGGTGCGTTCTTCGTGACCGACGACCTTTGCACCCACGGCCCGGGCTCGCTGTCGGAGGGCTATATCGACGGCGACGTGGTGGAATGCAATTTCCATAACGGCCAGTTCAACATCAAGACCGGCGAAGTGGTGTCGCCGCCCTGCATGGTGCCGGTGAAGACCTACCGGACCGTGGTCGAAGGCGGCCGCGTCTTCATCGAGACGGAGTAGCCCGTGCCGTAGGGCGGGGAGAGGTCATGAGGATCGCACTGGCAGCCGCGATGCTCGCGGCGACATGCATACCCGCCGCTGCCCAGGATTGGCCGACGCGGCCGATGACCATGGTGATCCCGTTCGCGGCCGGCGGCGGCACCGACATCGTGGGCCGGATCATCGCCGCCCGCCTGTCGGAAATCCTCAAGCAGCAGGTGGTGGTCGAGAACGTCGGCGGCGCCGGCGGCATGACCGGCACCGCGCGGGTGGCAAAGGCACCGCCCGACGGCTACCAGTTCGTGCTCGGCAATGTCGGCACGCATGCCCACAACCAGTTGCTCCATAAGAGCCCGCTCTACAACGCGGCCACGGATTTTGCAGCGGTAGGGCTGATCGTCGACCTTCCGGTCGTGATGGTCGCGCGCAAGGACCTGCCGCCGAACAACCTTCGGGAGTTCATCGCCTACGCGAAGGCGAATCAGGCGACCATGACCTTCTCATCGGGCGGTGCCGGATCGTCGAGCCATCTCGCCTGCGCGTTGCTCAACGCCGCAATTGGCGTGAAGGTCACCCACGTTCCCTATCGTGGCGGCGGACCCGCCATGGCCGACCTGCTTGCCGGACGCAACGACTACCAATGCTCGACGGTGGGTACGACGGCCCAGCAAATCGCCACCGGCGATCTCAAGGCACTTGCGCTTCTGACCAGGGACCGCGTGCCGACCCTGCCGAAGGCCGCGACCGCGCACGAGCAGGGCCTTAAGGACTTCACGGCGGATTTCTGGATTGCGCTGTTCCTTCCCAGGGGCACGCCGGCGCCGATCGTCCGCAAGCTCAACGCGGCGACCATCGCGGCGATGGACTCGCCGTCGGTACGGGAACGTTTCAGAGCGGTGAGCGCACTCATCGCTGCGCCGGAGCGGCGGTCGCCGGAGTATCTGCAAACCTTCGTCGGGCGCGAGATCGAGAAATATGCCGGCCCGATCAAGGCCGCCGGACTGGCCGGGGGATAGGGCGCCAGTTACTCGGCCGCCACCAGTTTCGGCCGCCCATCCTTCGCGGCTTCCGGCCAGAACGATTCCGCAAGGCTCAGCCGGCGCGCGGTGTAGCCCTGGGCGGTGGCATAGCCCATGAACGTCTCAAGCGTGTGCCGGTTGGGCTCCAACCCATGCTGCCACGGGTTGCTGCCGAACCGGCTGTCCTCTTCCTCCAGGATCAGTGCCGCGGTCGGGAACGACAGCCGCTTCGAGTAGTCATATTCCTTCCGGCAGACCGCGTCGGCCTCCTCAAAACCTTTGACCAACCGCTCGACAATCCATGGTTCCTTCACGAGCAGTTCCTCCCGCACCACAACCGTGTGGGTGATCGGGAAGATGCCGGTCTTGTCGAAATACGTCTCGACGGTCTCCCGAATCTGGGGGAACAGCCGCTGGATGCGTGGATCGCCCGCCCGATACGACGTCGGCACATTGGGCGCGATCAACGCGTCGACATCGCCATCGAGCAACATCTGCTCGGAATCCTTGCCGGCCATCGTCAGCCTCAGATTGGCGGGTGCGTTGAAACCCGCGCCCTCCGGTTCGCCCGCGAACCAGTGCATCTGCTCCGGCGCGACGCCATGGTGCTCCTGAAGGATGCCGCGCGCCCACAGGCCGACGGTGAGGCGATAGCGGTCCATGCCGATCCGCTTTCCGATCAGGTCGCGCGGCTCCGCGATCCCGGAATTCGCCCGGACGTAGATGTAGGGGTGGATGAACATCCGCAGAGGAAAGATCGGCAGGGCGTAGACGGGCTCGCCGCGGGCGCGGGCCATGGCGTACCAGGACAGCGACATCTCGGCGACGTCGAACTGCTCGTACACCGGGACCAGGCATGCTTCGCCGGGGCCGGCGGCATAGAAGTTCGGCTTGATCCCGTCCAGCGTCACCTGGCCGGTGAGCAGCGGCCGGGTCCTATGATAGTCGGAGACGCTGAACGTCAGTTCGAGATCGGCCGTCATGATCGTGTCCTTGTTGCCGTCGCGGCGCGGGGCTGATCAATGCGGCAAGCCTATGATATCCCGGCCCCGATTTCATCCGATATTGCGGCCGCGCAACCGGGCGAAGTCAGAATGCCGGCTCCAGGCCCTTCGCCGAATAGACCTCGCGCGCGGCGTTGTCGGTGAGCCGCTCCACCAGCATGCGCGCCGCGCGCGGCTGCGGCGCCGACGCAAAGGTGCCGGCCGAGAATACCGTCACCAGCCCCACCGTGGCGGGCAACGGTCCCACCACCTTGATCCCCGGCACTGGCAGCAACTCGCTGACCTGCTGGATGCCGATCTCGGCCTCGCCGCGCGCCAAAGCCTCGCCCACGGATCCGGCCGACGGGATCACCGCCTTCGGCGCGATCTGGTCGGCGATCCCGAGCTTGCCGAACAATTCTGGCATGTAGAGTCCGGAAATGCCGGTCCGCGAATAGGCCACCTTGCCCGCGGCCAGTAGTGTCGCCTTCAGCGCATCGACCGTGCCGATGTCCGGCGACACCGTTCCGCGGCGTACTGCCAGGCCGATCGCGGACGCGCAGAGATCGATGCGGCTGCCTCTGGTCAGCACGTCCTTGGCGATAAGGCCGTCGATCGCCTCGGCCGACAGGATCGCAAGGTCGCCGCTCTCGCCGCTGCCGATCTTCTCCAGCAATAGCGCGGTCGAGCCGTAGACGGCCTCGACCGCGATGCCGGTGGCACGCTCGAACTCGGGAACCAGCGCAACCGTCACCGCCTTGACGCCGTTGGTGCAGAGAATCTTCATTGCCAGACGTTCCAAGTCTGAATGCGGACGCAGCCGCCATGCCCGGCCCTTTGTGCCGGGCGCTGCCAGCCTCACTTGCTCAGCTGCCTGATCTTGGAGAGCGTTTCGGGTGAAATGCCGAGCATGTCGGCAACGACCTTCTGCATCTCCTCCCCCGACCGCGGTGCGAGCGGCAATCTGAGCTTGACGGCGTCGGCGCGAAACTCCGCATCGTTGAGCATGGCCTGAAAGGCGGACCGCAACACGGCAAGCCGCGCGGCCGGCACATTTGGCGTCGTGAACACGGAGCGCCCGATCTCGTCATTACTGACGAGCTGCGTGAAGATCTGCTTCACCTCGGAATCCTTGGCAAGCTCGATCACCGTGGGAACATCCGGCATGTCGGCGGAGCGATTGACCGCGAACTGCACAGGAATGACGAGCTTCTTCTCCTTGAGGTGGGCGGAGAACAGCTGCGACAGCCCGACGAAGGTGGAGGTGCCGCCATCGGTTTCGCCGCGCTCGGCCGCCAGCACATAGTCGCGCGCGGCGGGGTAGCCGGGGATCAGCTTGATCTGCGACCCGAGAAAGCGGTTCATCGCGCGCAGCCGGTAGGCAGGGACCTCGTGGATCGACGAGATCGCCACCGTTGCCGGCTTCGTCAGCAAATCTTGCAGCGTCTTGATCGGCGATTGATGCCAGAAGAACAGCACCGACGTGGTGTCCAACAACCGACCGATCGCAAGGAACTTCTGTGCGTCGTACTTGATCTGCGGATTGGCGGCGATCTGCTCGTTGGCGAACGACGACGTGATGATCGTCAGCGTCGTACCGTCCCGCGGGGCGGAGTTGTACACATAGTTGGATGCGATCACGCCGCCGGCGCCGGGCATGTTGCGTGCGATCATTGTCGGGTTGCCGGGCAGATGCCGGCCCATGTGACGGGTGATGAGGCGCGCATAGGCGTCATAGGCACCGCCCGGGCCGATCGGGATGATGATGGTGACGGTCTTGCCGCGATAGAAATCGTCCTGCGCGATGGCGGGTGCCAGAGGGAGGATCAATGATGCTATGGCCGCAAGGCCGGCATGGAAAAGGGTGCGCGTCGTCATGGGACGGAGGTGGTCATTGCCGTCAGCAGGGTCGAGTGTAGCGGATGCCGAGCGCGGTTGCAGTGCCCTCCGCCTTGCAGGAAGAGCGGGCACAACGATTACGGCCGTGCCCGGTGCGGCGTCTCACCGGTGCTGGGTGATGGTGTCCACCAGCGCCAGCCGGCCCTTCTTCACCTCCGCGAGCGCCCGGCGCAGCGCCGGCTGCACGTCCTCCGGTTTGTCGATCGGGCCTTCACCGTAGCAGCCCATGGCGCGTGCCAGCGCCCCGAAGTCGGGCTCCGGACCGAACAGGTCCATGCCGATGTGGGCCTTGGCCTCGTCGGTGCCGCGCAGCTTCGCCATGCGGATCTGATGCGCCCAGTCGTTGTAGTAGGCGCGGTTGTTATGCATCACGATCAGCATCGGGATCTGGTACTTGGCTGCGATCCAGAGTGCGCCGCAGTCGAACATCAGGTCGCCGTCCGGGTTGATGTTGACCGCGAGGCGGCCCTTCTCCTTGCAGGCCATGGCGACGCCGAGCGACATGCCGATCTGGGTCGAGGTGCCGAGTTCCACACCCGGGTGGCGGTAGGGCTTGTCGAAGTCCCAAATCTTGCGCACCTCCTGCTTGAGGTTGTTGGCTGTCAGCACCCAGTCCTCGTCCTTGATCACCTGCCACACTTCCCAGGCCAGCCGCTGGAACGTGATGGGCGAGGCGTCCCAGTTCTTCTTCATGTCCTGCTGCCATTTCGCCCAGACCTCGTCGTGGCGCTTGCCGATCGCGACCTTGCGGTCCTCGATCTTCTTCTTGAGCGCGCCGTCCTTGGAGATGCGGTCCTTGCAAATGCGGACGAGCTCGGGGATGCCGATCTCGGTGTCGCCGAGTGCCCGCACCGAGCACGGCTGCATGCGGCAATAGTCCATGGCCCATTTCGAGATGCCGACCTCGGCGAAACCGATCTCGACATAGTCGCAGTTCGGTGCGACCAGCGGCTCGAGCTGCCGTGTCATGCTGTTGAGCTCAGTAAGCTGCTTCTCCCAATCCTTCAGGTCGAGCCCGAGCACGAGGTCGGTGTGCTTGAGCGACGCCTTGTCCATGGACAGGCAGAGCGGGTGCTTGTTGGGGAAGTTGAGTGCGTTGTTGACGTCCCACACCGCGGAACCTGTGGTCTCGGCCAGCTCGACGATGTTGTTGAAGCCGTTCGGGCGCCGTCCGGCATATTCGGCCAGCAGCATGGGGTGCTCGGCCTTGAGCAGCTTGTCGGCGATCTTTTCGATGGCACGCGGGTCGGGCGCCATCGGCGCCGGCACGTGCACTGCGAAGTCGGGCGGCAGCGTGACCTTGTCGGTCATCGGCGCTTCCTGCATGGCGGCGTCGTAGCACATGTAGACCGGCCCCTTCGGCTCGGTCATCATGATCGAATAGGCGCGCGCAAAACTCTCCGGTACGCCGTGGATCGAGGTCGGCTGGTAGTCCCATTTGGTGTAGTCGCGCACAGCGTTGCCCTGCACCAGCGCGGTGTGAGTCCAGTCGATGTGCGGACGGCGCTTGGCCTCGTCCATCGGGCCGGTGGCGCCCATGATGAAAATCGGTACCCGGTCGAGATAGGCGTAGTAGATCGCCATGCAGGCGTGCAGAAGGCCGACGAGATTGTGCAGGATCACGGCGGCGGGCTTGCCGGTCGCCTTGGCATAGCCGTGGGCGATCTGTACCGCGATCTCCTCGTGGTTGCAGAGCATCATCGGCGGCTCGTTGTTGCCGTAGTTGACGAGCGAGTCGTGCAGGCCGCGGAAGCTGGCGCCCGGATTGAGCGTGATGAAGGGGAAGCCGTACCGCTTGATCATGTCGACGATGACGTCGGACTGCCAGCCGGTGTAGTTTGAGGTCTTTGCGTCCATCGGAGTGCCCTTTTCCCCTGAAAACCGCGCCGGGCGCGGCACATGTGCGGAAATCCCGGCCCTAAAAGTCACGGCCGGGCCGGGCCCGTCAAGGGAGGGGCGGGAGTTGCCGCGTCGGCGGCGATGGCTGTTGCGCCCGCTCCCGCAGCGGGCGGGCGCAGTGTCGCAGTTGGCGCGCGCGGCGTTACTGCTTCTTCTTTGCCTTCTTCTCGACCTTCACGAAGGCCGCCGCCTTCTTCAGGATCTGCGGATTGGTCCTGGCGGAATCCACCATGATCTTCTGGATGGCCTCGCCCGACACCGGCGTGATCTCGAGCTTGGCCTTGTCGGCGTCGGCCAGGAATGCCTTGTCCTTCATTGTGGCCATGAACGCCTTGCGCAGCGCCTCTGCGCGGTCCCGCGGCAGTCCGGGCGGTGCCAGGAACGGCCGGCCAAGCACCTGCCGCGCGAAGATCAGGCGCAGCGTCGCCCGGTCATCCTCGTTCTTCGCAAGGTCGACCACCAGCGGGACGGTCGGAAGGTCATCGTGCTTCTCGAGCGCGAGCTGGATCAGCACGTGAATCTTCTTTTGCTTGTACCAGTCCATGCGCGTCGCGATCACGCTCGACCACGACCAGCCGCAGCGGCCCTGAACTTCGCCCCGTTCCATCGCGAGGCTGATGTCGTTGCCGCCGGGGTAGCCGGACACGATCTTGAACTTGGTCCCGAGTACAGCATTCGTGATGCGCGGAAACTGGTCGGTGTCGGCCGACGGCCCGGTACCTCCAACCACCAGTTCGCGTTGCTGCAACTCCTCGAACTTGGTCACGCCGGAGGTGTGCCAGCTCACGCACACGCTGACCTCGTTATTCATGCTCCCCATCCAGGTGTACTTGGCGGGGTCGAATTTTGCGGCGTCTATGCCCAGCAGGGGATCGAACGGCGTTCCACGCCCGATGATGCCGAACGCGGTGCCGTCCTTCGGTGCGACGTTGTAGAGCCAGTTCGCCAGCACCAGACTCCCGGCGCCGGGCATGTTGCGGGGGACGATGCTGGGATTGCCGGGGATGTGCCTGCCAATGTGCCGCGCCAGCAGGCGGGCGTAGACATCGTATCCGCCGCCGCCGCTGTAGCCGATCAGCAGCTCGACGGACTTGCCCCTGTAGAAATCGGCGACGCTGTCTGCATGGCCGGAGGTCGGCGCGAGCAAGGTAGCGGCGGCGGTGACGAGCACGCGTGAGGTGAGGCGCATGGTCGTTTGCTCCAATGTGGACGGTGACGTGCGTTTGTTAGAAATTTACGGCATGGTTACACGCGTCCCGCATCGATGCGAGCTTGCACAAAGCGACCCATGGTCGCACGAGTTGTCGCAGCCGATTGCAATGCTGCAAGCGCCGGGCCGGGTCCCGGCATGCCCTGGCGCGACCTACTTCAGGATATCCGCGGCCTTCTTCACGATGTCGGGTGGCGTGCGATAGACCTCGGCGACCAGGCGTTGCACCTCCTCGCCCGAAACGGGCGTGATTTCGAGTTGCGCCTTCGTGGCCTCTCCGAGGAATTCCTTGTCCTTCATGGTTTCCATGAATGCCTTGCGCAGCGCCGCGACCCGATCCTGGGGAACATCCGGCGGCGCCAGGAACGGCCGACCCAGAGGCTGACGCGCGAAGATCAGGCGCAGGATCGCGCGCTGCTCTTCGGTCTTGGCGAGATCGGTGATCAGCGGCACGTCGGGCAGGTCGGGGTGCTTCTGGAGCGACAGTTGCATCAGGATGGTGATCTTCTTCTCCTTGACCCAGGACATCCGTGTCGACACGACGCTCGACCACGACCAGCCGCAGCGCCCATCCACTTCGCCGCGCTCCATGGCGAGATTGACGTCGTTGCCGCCCGGATAGCCGGTGATGATCCGCATCTTGGTGCCGAGCACGCCATTGATGATGCGTGGGAACTGATCGGTGTCGGCGGCCGCGCCGGTGCCGCCGACGTTCAGCTGCGTGGTTAGGAGATCCTCGAATTTGGTGATCTTGGTGCGGCCGTTCCAAACGACGCACACGCTGACCTCGTCATTGGCGCTGCCGATCCAGTTGAACTTGTTGCCGTCGAATTTCGCCGCCTTGTGGCCGAACAGCGGATCGAAGCCGGTGCCGCGGCCGATGGTGCCAATGGTCGCGCCGTTCTTGGGCGCGACGTTGAAGAGCCAGTTGGCGAGCCGCAGGCTGCCGGCGCCTTCCATGTTCTTGGGCGTAACGGTCGGATTACCGGGGATATGACGGCCGAGATGGCGGGCGATCAGGCGGGCGTAGACGTCATAGCCGCCGCCCACGCTGTAGCCGATCATCATGTCGACGGTCTTGCCCTTGTAGAACTCCGCGGGAGTCTGGGCGGCTGCTCCAGCCGACAGGATGGCAATGGCCGCCGCGGCAAGCGGGACAGGGCGAAGCATGAAAGACGGTCTCCTTGGTTATCGCAGGAATCAACGCGCGAGGCGCCTGTCGGTTCGGCACGCCGGGAAATCCATTGTGCACAAGCGAGAGGCGGCGCCACGCGTCGCCGGCGCGGCCGCCGCCGGAACTCGTCAGAACCCCGGTGCGCGCTCCAGATGGTCGATCCAGTCGAAGCCCATGTCCTTGATGATGCGGTTCGACATGAAGATGATGCGGCTCTCGGCGGTCGCGAAATGCTGATGGTTGGTGTAGGGCGGAATGTAGATGTAGTCGCCGCGCTTCCACTCGAACTTCCGGGGCTCGGCCGCCCATTCCCAAATGAACTTGTCCTGGCAGTCGAACTGCATGTCCCAGTGCAGGTCGTAGCCTTCGCCTTCCACCACGAAGGCAAGTTCCTCCCACATGTGGCGATGCTTGCCGGATCGCTCGCCGCCCTTGAGGAACAGCATGTACGCCTCGACGCAAAGCTCGGGCGTGTTCATGTTGCGGTGAATCAGGTGCTTGATCAGCCCGTCGGGCGAACGTTCCCACGGCATCTCTTCGGCCGTGACTACGTTCGGGCGCTTGGCGTATTCCTCGCGGAATTCCTTCGACCGCACAATCTCTTCTGCGCGCCAGTTGCACGTGTTGCTGCCAGACCAGGCTTGCTGCTTGTCAGCGATTGCACTCATGACCTGCTCCTGCCTCAAAGGTCCGTCGGCGGCGAATAGGGGCCGAGCTCGGGGTCGAGATCCGGCGGCCACTCCACCATCTTCTGCAGCAGAAGATGCATGAACAGAAACAGCGGCTTTGCCTTGAACACGAGGTGAATGCACTCCTCGGTCTCGGAATCGTTGAAGTGCTGGTGCACGCAGCCGTTCTCGACCAGCATCACGTCGCCGGCCTTCCACGGGATCACGCGGCCGTCATGCACGTCATGACCGTGGCCCTTGAGCACGTAGAATACCGCGGAGTTGAGATGGCCGTGCTTCTGTCCCCCGGTCTTGGGCGCATAGGCCTCGATGTGGGACTCGATCGACTGGATGATCTGCGTCGCCTGCGGGCTGATGACGCTCTTGCCGAACATCTGCGGCCCGCCCTTCCAGGCCACGTCGGAGGCGGAATAGACGCGCTTCTGGTCGACCAGCGTCTTGTAGAGGTGGCTGTAGGTGCCTTCCAGCGCCCGCACGAAGGTCCGCTTCTTGGCCCAGCGCTCCCACTTCTGGTTCTTCTTCTCCATCTCGAACGGGTCGGGCTGGTTGTGGCCAATGCCCGGGGCGTCGATCACGTCTGTCATCCTGGGACTCCTCTCGTCCGGCTGGCGCTTCGCTGCGTCGGAATGGGCGAAACCGCCGAATATTTCAGCGTCAATACGCGATTGCGGGCGTGTGCGCAATCGCCGCTCCCGGTCCGGCCAGGGGTGTGGTTTTCGCGCCCGATGCGGGCCGCTACAATAACGCCAAAACCCGACAATGGTGTTCGCTGGGGGAGGCAGAAATGAAGACAATGACCCGCGGCCTGGCCGCGGCGCTGCTCGCAATCGTGACGGTCTCCGCCGGTCAGGCGCAGACACCGGCGGAATTCTACCGCGGCAAGACGGTTGACCTGGTCGTCGCCTACTCGTCCGGCGGTGGCTACGACTCCTACGCGCGCCTGCTTGCGAAGCACATGCACAAGCACATCCCCGGCAACCCGCAGGTGGTACCACGGAACATGCCCGGCGCGGGCGGCATGCGTGCGGCCAACTGGCTCCAGAGCGCGGCGCCCAACGACGGACTGGTGTTTGCGGCCACCAGCCGCGCCATGGCGTTCGAACCGCTTCTTGGCAACAAGGCTGCCAAATACGATCCCACGAGGATTACCTTCATTGGCAGCGCCAATGACGAGGTCTCGGTCTGTTTCGCCTGGCACAGCTCCGGCATCAAGACTTTCAAGGACGTCCAGCAGCGCGAACTCGTCGTCGGCTCGGGCGGTACGGCTGACGACACCTACCAGTTCCCGGCGATCCTCCGGAACTTGTTCGGGGCCAAGTTCAGGATCGTTACCGGCTATCCCGGCGGCAACGAGATCAACATCGCGGTGGAGCGCGGCGAGGTGGGCGGCCGTTGCGGCATCCCGTGGTCCACGGTCAAGGCATCCCATCAGTATTGGCTGCGCGACAAGAGCATCAATCTACTGATGCAGTTCTCGCTCGCCAAGCACGCCGATCTCCCGGACGTCCCGCTGGTCATGGACCTGGCACGGACCGACGAGGAGCGGCAGATCCTGCGGCTGATCTTCGGACGCCAGGTGATGGGACGCCCCTACGTTGCGCCGGCAGGCGTGCCGCAGGATCGCGCCGACGCGTTGCGCAAGGCCTTCATGGATACCATGCGGGACAAGGATTTTCTGGCCGACGTCGCCAAGGCGCGGTTCGAAGTCACGCCGGTCTCGGGCGACCAGCTCCAGAAGATGGTGCTCGACATCTACAAGTCGACGCCGGCCGCGGTGGCCCAGAAGGCGATGGCGGTGGTGAAGTAGGCGCGCTCCGGCGGGTGCCCGCGGCGTCGTCATGTCGATCGCATTGCAACTTGCGCCCACCGGCACGCTGCGCGTCGGCATCTGGACGACGCCGTTCTTTGCACGCGCGCACAACGGCGCGCTGGAGGGCCTGATCCCCGATCTTGGCCATGAGCTGGCGTGGCGCATCGGCGTTCCAACGGCGCTCAGCGGCTATGCCAATCCCGGCGGGCTGGTGGCGGCTTTCCGCACCGGCGCGCTCGACGTTACGTTCGTCGGAATCACCGCCGACCGCGCCGAGGCGATCGATTTCGGGCCGGTCGTCTTCGAAATCCAGACCACCTATCTCGTCCCGGCCTCATCTGCGATCGCGACCATCGACGAGGTCGACCGGCCAGGCGTGCGCATCGCTGTTCCTGCGCCCAGCGCGCAGGTGGCGCACCTGAAAGAGTCGATTGCGCATGCGCGGTTGCTTCCGGTCCCGCCTGAGAATCCCAGCGTTGCGCTTGCAATGCTGGCGTCGGGCGAAGCCGACGCCTTCAGCCACGTCGCGCCGATGCTGGCGGCGGCGCAGGGTGGCCTTCCTGGCTCGCGCATCCTGCCGGGCAGCTATTTCAACGTGCCCATTGCGATCGGCGTCGCAAAGGGCCGGCCGGCCGAGGTCGTAGACGTTGCGCGCGATTTCGCAGAGGACGTTAAGCGATCGGGGTTCGCGCAGCGGGCCATCGCGCGGGCAAGGGTGTCCGGCATCGTGGTGGCGCGCTGACAGCGCGCCGTGTGCCCAGGATCGCTACCGCTGTTGCTTCAGCGGTGTGATCAACTCGCCGGTCTGCTCGAAAACAATGGCGATGCCGAGGTCGAGCGCCTGTTCGTTGGTGATGTACAGGACTTGCTTCGGCTTCAGCGCGGACTGGTAGTACTTGAGCATGCTGATGTTGGCGCCGACGTCGGTCAGATAGTCGGCGACCTGTAGAATGTCGCGCTGAATGTTCGCCACGGTCCGGTCAAGATCGGAGACCTTGTAGGCCTTGTCCTGGAAGTTCGGAGCGACGCTCGAGAATCCGAGCAAGGCGCTCGAATACTTCATGTACGGAACTTGCCTGGGGTCCGGATGTCGTCCTCCCACCAGGACCAGCGGGCACGGAGAAATACAGCGCCCCTTGGCCGGGATCACCGTGCGGATGCGGGCCTGGTGCAGAAATCGTCCGATCGATAGAGCCTCGAACCGCAGACCGCCGCCGAAGGCAAGCTGGGCCGTCATGGGCTTTGCGCCGGCCAGTTTGCCCACGAAGCTGCGCACCTTCAGGCTGTCGCCCGCCACAACCTCGCCGCTTAGCAGGATGGTGACGGTCTGGTCGTCCGAACTTTCGACTTCCTTGATGTCGAGAGCGACGGCGTGCGTGGCTGCGACGACGGCAAATGCTGTCGACAGGGTGGCGCGGACCGAGGCGTACGACATGATTGAACCCATGAAAGTCACGCTAACGGTTGCCGACCCGTGCCCTGATGTTCGTTGAGTTGGTAACCTGCTCGCTGCGTTCATCCATCACGTGGATGCCGTAGGTGAGGGCATCCTCGCTGCCGAGGAATGTCAGCTCCGCGCTTGGCGATCTCAGCATCAAGTGCAGGAACGACATGCGTTCGCCGATATCCGACAGGTATTCGATGATGGCATAGGCAGTGGTGCGCGTGTTGAACAGCTCGCGTTCCATGTCGGCCTTGCTGTATTTCCTGGCAGATTCCGCGGGGCTCCGGCTGCGACGGAACTGATGGAAACCCAGGCTGCCGCCGGCCATCTTGATCCGGCTCGGGCTTCCATCCTGGCCGCGCCCGCCGAGAAACGCGAGTGCACAGGCACTGGCGCACAGGCCGCCATGACCGAGCACGAACGTCGCGACCCGCGTGCGATGGAAGAAGCGGCCGAGCCGCAATCCCTCGGCCAGGTTACCCCCGGGAGAATTCAAAATAATGGCAACGGTCTTGGTAGGCGGCAACCTGCTGACCAGGCTCCCGAGCGCCAGCGTTTCTCCGCCCAGGATCGGACCGTTGAGCAGGAACACGGCGAGATCGGAGCGGCCGGTCCCCACCTCGGTCACACTTGCTGCACGGACGCGATCGGGCGCTGCCGCGGCCGTCACCGCGGCGAGCGCCAATACGGCGGCGAAGTTGCGCTTGGGCGTGGCCATCATCGATCTCTCCGACGCTGCAAGGACCGGCAAGCACATCGTGCGAGCGCCGACCATCTATTTCTTGTCCGACAGGACATCGAGCGCCTTTCCGACGTGCAAGGCCTGCATTCCGACGACGGCAACGAAATTGCTTCGGTTCAAGGACATGGCCTTGACGTAGTCCGCGCGCGCACCGGCCGCGTCGTTCAGGCCGATGCGAGCCTTGCCCCGCTGGGCGAAGGCGTCGTCGTATTTGGGATTGATTTCGATTGCCGTTGTGAGACTTGCTATCGCATCCTCGAACCTGTTCTGGAGGACGTGGGTGACGCCTTTGTTGTAATGCGCGAGCGCGAACCGGGCATTCCTTTGAAGTGCCTCGTCGAAGTCGGCAATGGCCTGGGAGAACTCAAGCAGGGCTTGATTGGCGAGGCCACGGCAATTGTATCCGAGCGGACTCGCGGGCTGTAGCTTGATGACAGTATCGCAGTCCCCGAGCGCGTCCTTCGCCTGTCCGGTGTTGATGCGCATCGACGCCCGAAACAGGCGGGCCGGGACGTACTCGCCGTCGGCTTCGATTGCGCGGTCGGCGTCCTCCAGGCACAGCTTCAGGTTCCGCGCGCGACAATGGACGGTTGCGCGCAGGCGGTAGAGTTCGGCATTGCCGCTGTCCGTCTTCAGCGCTTCGTCAATGACCGCGATCGCCTTGGCGTATTCCCGCTTCGCGGCCAGCGCGCCCACCCGCTGCGCAAGACCCTTGGGAAGGATGTGCTTCGGTCGGACCTGTTTCGGCGCCGCTGCCTTGGGGCCTTGCGGCTCCGAGGTTGACGGCGGAACGCCGGACTCAGGCTCCTGTCCGAGCGGTGCCGACGGATCCTCTGCTTCGATCGCAAGCCGCGGCTGCCCTTCGATATCCGGAACGCCTTGCGCCTCCGTCCGGGCGGCAAGGCACAGGCCGGCCAGCAGGACGACCATGATCGCAAAATCACGGCTCAGGATGCCGCGATCCAGACCGCTGCCGCGAGGCGCCGGGTATTCGGGAGCGGGCAATGGCGTGCTCCGCGATAACTCCCAGAAGGTCGAATACTGATGCTTTTGGAGCTGTCCTGCAAGGCGCTTGCGACCAGGCTCCAGATGTCGGGTGCGACGGGCATGGCCACGGTCGAATCCATGCCGGGCTACACGATGCCCTTCAACACGTCGGCGAATTTCTCCGCCACCTTCCGGCGCAGTTCCGGCGAAGCCTTCGCCACTGTTGGGAAGTCCTTGAGCCGCTCGAACGGCCGGCAGGCGTCGATCACGGCGCGCGAATTGGTCGACGACGCCTTGTCGAGGATCGGGTCGAGGGGGCCCGACCAGGCACGGCGGAAGGTCTCGATGTCTTGCGCGGGATCGCAGCGCGTGCACATCGCCCACATTACGTCGTTGATGCTGGAAGGATCGACGTCCTCGTCCACCACGACCACGAAGCGGCCGAGATAGGAGCCGGATTGGCAGCTCGCCGCCAGGAAAGCGGCTTGCCGCGCATGGCCGGGATAGGCCTGCTTGATGGCGATGACGTTGAACATGCGTGCGCCGCCGAACTCGTGCACCCACACGCCCTTGACGCCGGCCAGCCCCGCGCGCTCGACCTCGTCCCAGATCATGCCGGCCTTCATCACGCATTTGGAGAACGAGAAATCGGACGGCGGCCGCATCGGCGAGGCGATCGCCAGGATCGGGTCGTTGCGCCAGTACACGCGCTTGACGTGGATGAGCGGCTGCGGGCTCGGCGAGGAGGCATAGTAGCCGGTGAATTCGCCGAATGGGCCTTCCTTGACGGTGTTCGTCTCCACCATCTCGCCTTCAAGCACGATCTCGGCGTGCGCCGGCATCGGCAGGCCGTGGATTTCGCTCGGCACGACCTCGTAGGGCTCGCCGCGATGGCCGGCGGCGTAATCGAATTCGGACAGGCCGTATTTCAATTCGTTGCCGCCGGCGAGAAAGAGCAGGGGATCGTGCCCGCAGGAGATCAGCACCGGGCACGGCTTGCCCATCGCGTAGTACTTGTCGCGGATCTGGCGGCCCTGCTTGCCCGGCGAGATGTAGATCGAGATATGGTTCTTGTCGTGCACCATGCCGCGGTAGGTCGCGGCGTTGATCCAGCCGCCGTCGGGATCGCGCATGATCACGAGGTCGTCGGTCGCCATGTAGCGGCCGCCATCCTTCTCGTGCAGGAACGGGATCGGGAACTTGTAGAGGTCGACTTCCTCGTCGCGGTCGACGTTCTCGAACACCGCGCCGGTGCGCACTGTCTTCGGCGGGATCGGTTTGTGCTGCTGCATGCGCTCGCGATAGGACTTCACCACGTCGAGCGGACAGGACGGCACCGGCAGGCCCATCGTGATGGCAAGCCGCTTTGACGAGTTGGTCGCGCCGGAGAGAAGCCGCATGCCTTTCGGATAGCCCGGCACGTCCTCGAACAGGAGCGCCGGCGCCTCCGGGCGGGCGTGGTTCACGATCTCGCCGAGCGTGCCCATCTCGAGGTGCGGATCGGCGCCCCTGATGCGCAGGATTTCGCCCGCCTCCTCGGCGCGCTTGATGAACTCGCGCAAGTCCTCGTGCGGGGAATTATAGGCGTTGAAGCGGGTGGGTTGGCCTTTGTCCAGCACGGCGGAGTTTCCTCGTTTCTGTTCGATGTCGGTTATGGCACGGCTCTCAGGCTCGGGGCAAAGCGGGCAGCGGGCTCGCTGGGCTCCATCTCCTGCAAGCGGGAGAGGGGACACACCGCCCGTGCGGTGACCGGTGTGCCAATTGAGGCCGTCAATTCGGGGCCATCAGCGCCTTCGCCCGCGCCACCACGTCCGGCGGCGCATTGTCGGCCTCGCGTGCCGCGCGCTCGATGGCCGCACCGCTCACCGGGTGCAGCTCGACCTTAATCTTCCTCGCATCCGCCTGCACCGCCGGATCCTGCATCGTCTTGTCGAACGCCTGCCGCAGCATGTCGCGCACTTGCGGCAGCACGCCTGGCGGCGCCGCGTAGGGGAAGCCGAACACCTGCCGCGTCATCAGAAGGCGCACGGCCGCGCGGTCGAGATCGGTCTTGGCGAAGTCGAGGATGAGCGGCACGTCCGGCAGTTCCGGATGCCGCGTCAGTGCGAACTGCACAATCGGCTTCGCCCTTTTGTCGCGGATCCAGTCCGGGATCGCCGACTTGATCGCCTCCCAACTGTACGAGCAGCGCCCGCCGGCCTCGCCGCGTTCGAGCGCGAGATTCATCGCGGCGCCGCCAGGATAGCCGATCACGCTTCTGATCTTCGCGCCGGTCAGGCGTTGCAGCATCAGCATCTGCGGCGCCTCGTTGCCGGTGCCGGCCACCACCAATTCATACTTCAGAAGGTCGGCCATGCTCTGCACCTTGGCCGTGTGCCAGACGATGCAGGTGTCGGTGACGCTGGTCGGGCTGCCGAGCCAGGTGAACTCCTGAAGCTTGAACGGCAGCGTGGCCTCGCCCATGAGCTGCTCAACTACCAGCCCCCGATGCAATTGCGCCAGCTCGGTGCCGTCGCGCGGCGCGGTGTTGGCGAACACGCTGGCCAATCTCCGTCCGCCGGCGCCCGGGGTGTTGCGCGCGACCACGTTGGGCTGCCCAGGCAGGTATTTGCCGATATGGCGGGCGACCAGCCGCATGATGTTGTCGTTGCCGCCGCCGGGCGGCGCCCCAACGTGCAGCGACACAGGCTTGCCAATCGGGAATGGCCCGGCGGCGGGCTGTGCGGATGCGCTTGATGATGCCGCGCATGCCAACGCAGCGGCGGCGAGTCGCAATGAGATCGCCCGCATGAGGCTTGTTCCCATCCCTCGGCGACGGATAAGCTTTGCAAAACACGATAGCGGGAGGATCGCATGTTCGGAAGCCGTCTGCTCGCCGCACTCGCTGTCTTCTTCGCCGCAGCGACTGCCCCCGCCCAGGCGCAGAGCGACGCCTTCTACAAGGGCAAGCGGCTGACGCTCCTCATCAACTTCGCGGCTGGCGGGCCGGCCGACATCGAGGGCCGGCTGTTCGCCCGGCACTTCGGCAGGCATATCGACGGCCACCCCAACATCATCGTGCAGAACCGCGACGGCGCGGGCGGGCTGGTCGGCACCAACTATCTCGGCGAGCTCGGTCCGCGCGACGGCACCATGGCAGGCTACCTGACCGCTGCCGCCTGGAATTCCGTGATCGACCCCGCCTCCTATCGCGTCGATTTCTCGACCTATGAGTTCGTCGCCTTCCAGCCGGTCAACGTCATCTACTTCATGCGCGCCGACACCCCGCCAGGCATGAAGAACGGCACGGACCTCGTCCGCGCGACCGGCGTGGTGGCGGGCGGCCTTGCCGCCGATTCCTCCAAGGACCTGTTGATCCGGCTCACGCTCGATATGCTGGGCGTGCGCTACAAATACGTCACCGGTTTCCGGTCGAGCGCGCCGGCGCGGCTCGCGCTCCAGCGCGGCGAGATCAACTTCTTCTCGGAGTCCTCGCCGAGCTATTTCAGCGTGGTTGAACCGACCATGGTGAAGTCCGGGCAGGCATTGGCCGTATTCTACGATCCGATCCATGACGGCGCGTCGTTTGCATCGTTCAAACCGATGGCCGACCAGGGCGTCCCCGGCTTCCCCGACTTCCATCGGAAGCTCAAGGGCAAGCTGCCGTCGGGACCGATGTGGGATGCCTATCGCGCTAACCTCGCGATCGATTCGGCCATGCTGCGCACGGTGGTGTTGCCGCCGGGCACGCCGGCGGCAGCGGTCGGCGCGCTGCGCAGCGCGATCGCGCGCCTCAACAACGATCCGGAATTCGCCAAGGAGGCGCAGAAGTCGTTGCAGTTCGTGCCGCAATACGTCACCGGCGGTGATCTTAACGAGCAAGTGCGCCGGCGGCTGATCGTAACATCCGACGTCAGAAACTTCGTGAAGGACTATGTCAAGAACCCGCCGAAGTGAGGTGCGTCATGCCGATCAGATTCGATTTGAGGCAGAAGCCAGCGCAGCCCGCACGCGCCTTGATCGCCGGATGGGGAATCGTCGCCGGACTGATCGCTGCAATGCCGGCGCCGGCGCAAGGCGAGCCGTTCTACAAGGGCAAGCGGCTGTCGGTGCTGATCAACTATGGATCGGGCGGGCCGGCCGACATTGAGGGCCGGCTGTTCGCGCGGCACATCGGCCGTTTCATCGACGGCAACCCGCATGTCATCGTGCAGAACGTCGACGGCGCCGGCGGACTCATCGGCACCACCTATCTGGGCGAAATCGCGCCCAAGGACGGCACTATGATGGGCCATCTCACCGGTGTCGCGTGGCGCTGGGCAAACGATCCCGAGCGTTTCCGCGTCAATTTCAACACCTACGAATTCCTCGGCTACCAGACCGCCGCCCCGATCGCGTTCGTGCGCACCGATGTCCCGCCCGGGATCAAGACCCCGACCGATATCGTCAAGGCGAAAGGCCTGATCTCCGGCGGGCTCGGGCCGGACAATGCCAAGGACCTCGCCATCCGCCTCGCCCTCGACATGCTTGGCGTGCCCTACCGGCACGTCACGAGCTACCGGTCGAGCGCACATGCCCGCCTCGCCTTGCAGCAGGGCGAGATCAACTTCTATTCGGAATCGCCGCCGAGCTACCGTGCCGTCGTGCATCCCGGCATCGTCAAGGAGGGCCTGGCGATCCCGGTCTGGCACGAGGCGGAGCGCGGCACGCTCGCCGCCAAGCCGATCGCCGACCTTCCCATCGCGCCGTTCGACGAGGTGTACAAGGCCGTGAAGGGCAAGCCTCCGTCCGGACAATTCTGGGAGGCGTTCCAGACCATCCGCACCATCTCCGGCACCATGATCCGCATCCTCGCGTTGCCGCCGGGCGCGCCGAAGCCGGCGGTCGAGGCGTTGCAGGCGGCGCTGGTGCGGATGAACGACGATCCGGGTTATGCTGCCGATGCAAGGAAAACCATCGGCTTCGTGCCGGAATATGCCACCGGGCCGAACACTGGCCACGAGGTCCGCACCGCACTGAAGGTCTCCCCGCAGATGCGCGCCTTCATCGCGGAGTATGTAAGGCGGGTAAACAAGTAGCCGTCAGAACACGTAGGGAATCCACCGCTTCACGCGTGCGCGGTAGGCGTCGTAATCGGCGCCGAAGGCGGCACGCAGCCGCGCCTCGTCGGCGAGCACGCGCATCTGAAACCAGGCCGCGCGCGCCGTAAGCAGCACGCACGCGAACCACGACCGGAACGTGATCGCGAGCCCGATGAGGAAGATGATGTGCCCGAGATACATCGGGTTGCGCGTGAAGCGGTAGGGACCGTGGTCGAGAATGCGCTCGGGCATGGTCTCCATCCCCGGTCCGCCGCCGGCACGCGGACCGCGATAGCGGCCGACCAGCTTGTATTGCAGGTAGCCCCAGAGCATGAGCGGCACGCCCCACCAGGCAATGGCGGGCCACCCGCGCTGCCAAGCGGTCTCAAACGCGATCACCACCAGCGGACACAGCAGAAAGGTCTGAACCGGCGTGCGGGCGAGGAAACGCAGCAATCGGTCCATTCCGTCCCCTCCATCCCCCGCGTGTCTGCGCCGCACTGTCCGTGCGACCGCATGGCGGATATCATGGCCTGGACATTGGAGGAACCCATGAAGCCGCTCCGTCTGTCGGCAGCAATCTGCGCGGCCTCGATGCTTGCGGCGTCGGGGGCGACTGCGCAGCAGCCGTTCTACAAGGGCAAGCGCGTCACGGTGCTGATCAACTTCGCCGCCGGCGGGCCGGCCGACATCGAGAGCCGGATCTTTGCGAAGTATCTGGTCAGGCACCTCGACGGTGGGCCCAATCTCGTGATCCAGAACATGGACGGCGCCGGCGGCCTGATCGGCGCGCAGTATCTCGGCGAAGTGGCGGCCAAGGACGGCACGGCCGTGGGCGCGCTCACCGGCACTGCCTGGATCTATGCCAACGATCCCGGGCGCTGGCGCGTGGACTTCCGGACCTACGAATTCGTTGCGCTCAGTCCGTCGACGACCATCCACTTTGTGCGTACCGACGTGAAGCCCGGCATCCGGGTGCCGGAGGATATCGTGAAGGCGCAAGGCCTGATCGGCGGCGGGCTTTCCGCCGACACCTCGAAGGACATCCGCATGCGGCTCGGGCTCGACATGCTGGGGGTGCCGCATCAATACGTCACCGGCTACCGCTCGTCGCCGCCGGCACGCCTCGCCTTGCAGCGCGGCGAGATCCACATGTTTGCGGAATCCCCGCCGAGCTATCGCTCGGTGGTGGTGCCGCAACTGATCAAGACCGGCATCGCCATCCCGGTCTGGTACGACGAGATCGCCGATCCGCCGGTTCCGACGCGGCAGCTGGACGGGCTCACGATCCCGTCGTTCCCGCAGCTTTACCGCAAGGTCAAGGGCATGCTCCCGTCCGGTCCCTTGTGGGAGGCGTATCGCACGCTCTACGAGATGAACAACAATATGCTGCGGCTGGTCGCGCTGCCGCCGGGAGCACCGAAAGAGGCCGCCGCCGCGCTCCGCCGCGCAGTCGAACGGCTCGCTCACGACAAGGAGTTTGCCGCCGAATCGATGAAGACGCTGCAATTCGTTCCGGAATACGAGACCGCTCCCGACCTGAGCGATCAGGTCCGCAAGCGGCTCATCGTGGCGCCGGCGATGCGTGACTACATCAATGCGTATACGAAGAGTGTGCCGAAGAAGAAGTGACCTCATTTGCGGAGGACGCCCATGAAGCGCGTCGCGTTGGTTGCCCTTTGCGCCGCGGCATGGACTGCCGTCGGCATTCCCGCCGCCGCACAGGAGCCGTACTACAAAGGCAAGCGGCTCACGGTACTGATCAACTTTGCGGCCGGCGGGCCGACCGACATCGAAGGGCGGTTGTTCGCCAAGCACCTCGCCAGGCACATCGACGGCCACCCGCAGGTGATCTCGCAGAACATGGACGGCGCCGGCGGCGTGATCGGCGCCCAGTATCTCGGCGAAGTCGCGCCCAAGGACGGCACCGTCATGGGCTATCTCAGCGGCACGTCCTGGATCTATGTCAGCGAGCCCGAACGCTGGCGTGTCGACTTCAAGGCCTACGAGTTCGTCGCCTATCAGCCCGGCACCACCGTGCATTTCGTGCGCACCGACGTGCCGCCGGGCATGCGGGTGCCCGCCGATATCGTGAAGGCGCAGAATCTCGTCGCCGGCGGCCTCACCGCCGACACGTCGAAGGATTTGCGCATGCGGATCGGCCTCGATCTCTTGGGCGTGCCGTTCAAGTACGTCACCGGCTACCGCTCGTCCCCGCCGGCGCGGCTCGCCTTGCAGCGCGGCGAGATCCAGATGTTCTCGGAATCGCCGCCGAGCTATCGGGCCGTGGTGGTGCCGCAGCTGGTGCAGACCGGGCGGGCGATTCCGGTGTGGTGGGACGACATCCACGAAACGCCGCCGCCGCAGAAACAGATGGAGGGGCTGACGATCCCGACCCTGCCGCAGCTGCACAAGCAGGTCAAAGGCACGATGCCGTCGGGTCCATTGTGGGACGCCTACAAGACGCTGTTCGACATCAACTCGACGCTCCAACGGCTGATCGTGCTGCCGCCGGGGGCCCCGCGCGCCGCCTATGACGCGCTCGCGCGCGCCATCGACCGGCTCAACCACGACAGGGAGTTCGCCGCCGAGGCGATGAAGGTGATCCAGTTCGTGCCGGACTATCCGGTGGCGCCGGACATGAGTGCGCGCGTGCGCGCCATGCTGGTCGCCTCGCCCGAGATGCGCAAGTTCATCAACGATTACATGCGCAACGTGCCGAAGCGCTAGCCGAGCGTCGCTGTCGGGTGCGGAACGGGCATCGCCCGCGTGACGATTCCTGCGCCATCCTGCGCTTGATGCAGAATGTGCATCGCGTCCGGCGGCTGGGCATAGTTATCCACATATCGTCGATCTCTTCGGTCAATTTCAGCAATCATCCGCATTCACTCGCGCATAAGATGCTTGCGAGCGGCAGAGGCCCGTTATTCGCGTGATAATTGTGCAACTATTAACCAATATATTTTTATGGCTTAATTTCAATGAGTTATGGCGCCGCCGCGGTGTTAACCATGCTGGCAAAAGCTGTGGATATCGGCTAGCATGGAACCCAATCAAGGCGGCGCTGGAAATCGATACTACTCTCGGATGCAGATACCTCTAGTGGATAATGCCCATTTATACAGGGTTTATCCACAGCACGCGGGCGCGGTGTCGGGTGGGGGGCAGTATGCGTGGCGTGGTGCGTCTGGTCGCGGCGGCGACGGCGGTGGGCCTGGTTGCGGCCTGTAGCGCCGTCGACCTCGAATATTATCGCACAGGTATCGGGACCGATCTGTACACACCGGACCTGCCCAACGCGACCGAACTCCAGAACGCCTACATCGCCAACATCTGTCGGCAGGCATCCTCGGTCGTAGCGTCGGTCGGCGATCCGCGCTGCGAGACCGAGGTGCCGGCGAATTTCTGGCCGCTGATCGTGCAGGCCGGTTTCAACGACATCGACAAGCGCTGTGACGCCTATCTCGCCTGGCTCAACGAGAAGCGCAGGACCAACCGGGCCATCCTCGAGGAACTGACCGTCCTGCGCGGCGTGGCGGACCTCGTGATCAACGACCAGTTCGGGGTGGGACCGAAGGGGATCGCAATTCTTGGCGCCGCGTTCCAGCTCGCAACCAATTCCTTCACCAAGCTGAGCGGATTCTTGCTTCAGGCCGAGCAGTCGACCGTGATGACGTCGGTACTCGGGCGGCGCAAGAAATTTCGCGAAGATACGTTGAAGATCTGGAACTCGATCGACAACCGGCCGATGGCTGTGCATGCGCTGCGGTCGTACCTGCTGATCTGCATGCCGATCACGATCGCGACCGACATCAACACCACCGTTACCGTGTTCCAGCAGGCCGGCCCCAGCGGGCTCAAGACTCATTCACTGGTCGATGTCAGCACTCTGAAAGCCAAGTCGCCATTGCCGCCGACTCCGGGGCCGACGCCTCCGCGAGGTTGCATTACGAACTTCGAATGCTCGATTTTGGTTGGAGATCTTCAGAAGATCCAGGGTCTCCTGTGTGTCAGTCAGGACGGAGCATTTGGCCCGAGAACGCGGGACGGTATTCGCATTTTTCAGCAGGCGCGCCAGATTGGTCCGGTTAGTGGTCAGCTCACATCGCCTCGGGAACGCACGGGGCTTCTGGACGAGTTGTTCCGGCGGGGCGAGTGCGACTCGCAGTTCATTTCGTATTACGAGCGCAACTTGTTTGAGGGGAACACGGCCGACGACACCGCTGCTCGCATAACCGAACTTCAGAAGCGACTCAACGCTGTTCCGGACTCGGGCGCAACCATAAAGGAATTCGGAAGGTTCGACGAAGCTACGCGGATGAAAATCGCCCTTGTCCGCAAGGCGCTGGGCGTTGCGGTCAACGGTAGCCCAAGCGCGGTCACCGAGAGGCTCATGCAGGCGATCAGCAAAAAGCCGCCGCCACCGCCGCCGAAGCAGAATGGCAAGGCAAAGCCATTGCCGGAACCGAAGTGAGCCACAGCATCAAAGCACAAGATGACCTGCCAAGAGAGGGGAGTCCTGCCGTGCTGAGGATGAAGATGTTTGGAAATCTGTGGGACTGTTCCGCAGACCCGGTGGTATCGCTGCGATTTGTGGGATCCGACGTGCTGATGGAGGAAGTTAGTCGGCCCGACAACACATGGATTTTTGTGAAGGCTTTCTTCCCCGACTCTGTCCAACCACTGCAATGTTGCGTGCTCGCTGAGGATGTCGTCGAGGATGACCGCGGCACAAGACCCTTGGAGATTCCGCAGTTTCTAAAGTACTGCACGGTTGCCTCGATCATGACCAATCGAGAGCAGAATGCGAAGGACTTCGGAATCAACCGGGATTATCTGATTGCGTTGGCCTGCGTGCTCAGCGATCTCAAGAACGCCGCCTCCCCGAACCCAGAAGTCGACTCCTTTGGGCCGTTTCAACTGACAAAGTCAGATTGGGCGGAATTTCTGAACAAAGGTAACAACAAGAATGAATACTCTGAAATCGATCGACTCAATCCCCTCCTTCAAATTGATGCCGCAGCGCAATCGACATTTGATGCCACGCGCGCGATCAGCCAGGCGCTGACCCGAGCGAACGCCGATGACGGGCTCTATGTGCCCAATAGCATCGATCTCTTCCTCGTGCACATGCTGGGAACAGAGGTCGGGGTTGACTGCCTGAAGGAAGACCAGGAGGGTCGAGGAACGAAAGCCGTTTCTGACATTGTCACTGCGAAAGGTGGCGATATCGCTGCCCTCAAGAAACGATATCCCCGATTTCTGGCCGTCGAGGGGGCAACAACAATAGATCAAGTACAGGCAATCATCGAACGCGAGTTCGATGCAGCGCTTGAGCGAGCGTTCAATCTCATCAAAGAGCATACACCTGAAGACTTGCCGAAGGTCGCTGGCACGGGACCGTCGCCTTGGTTTGCCGTTGCGCAGCAGGAACTCGCAAGAGGAGTTGCAGAACCTGATCCGCGCATCGTTGACTACTTCAGGTCAATAAATTTCAACGGCGCAACCCCCCGGACGCATTGGTGCGGAGCATTTACGGGGTTTTGCCTAAAGCAGAGCGGCAATGCCCAGGCGGAAAACAGTGTCCCAAGCGGTGCAGCTCAAGCAGCAAGATGGAAAGGCTGGGGGCAGCAACTTCCTACGCACGCAACAGATATTCCGCCAGGTGCCATTGTGGTGCTTTCACCCCAGGCTCCTGGTACCTCCGGCCACGTTGGCTTCTTTGTACGCGCCAACGTCAACTCGGTTACGCTGCTGGGTGGTAATCAAGATGATCGTGTCAAGGAGGCCACATTCAAAAGAAATCAAGTTGTCTACGTCGGATGGCTGAAAGTCGAAGGTACTGGCAGCGGCGGGGGAGCGGGCCGCATCAATCTGAGCATCGTACCAGCCGACCGCAGGAACATTGCGCAAATGATCATTGACGCGTTTAAGGCCGAAGGTTTTGGCCTTATTCAGCAGGTGGCCGCGCTTGCGAATGCGATCCGAGAGTCAAGCTTGATTCCCGACAAGCGGAATACAACAGAGCGGGAAGACAGCGTGGGGCTGTTTCAGCTCAACATGAAAGGTGGGCAAGGAGAGGGGATTCCGCTGGCGGACCTGCTTGATCCTCGGAAGAATACTGCGCTCATCATCAAACAGGCGAAAAAAGTTCCTGCGTTCGCGGCGGCGACCACCATCGAAGAAGCGGTGGCGTTGTTCGTTCGCAAAATCGAAATTACGGGCAACCAAGCCGAGGAAATCATCATACGTACGAATACAGCCAAAAAGCTGCTGGCTGGACTGATATGACTTGATCGCCGGGACAGGTTGCCCACCGATACACATCGGCCACGGCCCAGCGGCACCCCTCAATGCCTTGGCCGTGTCATCACGTTGAGCGTGGCGGGCGTGCCCGAGCGCACCTTGTCCATGGCGCGTTCGAGCGCCGGCATCACCTGTTCGGCGGTCTCCACCTTCTCGCCGTAGCCGCCGCAGGTCTCCACCACCTTCTCGAAGTCGGGTGAGGGGCGCAGCTCGGTGAGCGGCATGACGTTGGCCCTGGCCGCCTTGCCGTCGGGATAGACGTCCAGCGTCGACTGGCGCACCGCGCCCCACATCGAATTGTTGGCGATGATCGTGAGGGTCGGCAGGTTCTCGGCGCGCCCGACATAGTGGTAGGGCAGCGGATTGCCGAACATGTAGGAGCCATCGCCCACGGTGGTGATGACCTCGCGCTCGGGCGCCGCCAGCTTGGCGCCGAGCGCCGCGCCGAGGCCGAAGCCGAGGCCGCCCGACAGCAGGTTGCCCATGTAGGAGCGCGGCTCGGTCATGTCGAGCGCCGGCAGCGGCACGCCGAGCTCGGAGATCACGATCGCGTCCTTCTTCTTCACCTGGTTGATGCAGTGGGCGAGATAGGCGAGGTGAACGGGCGACATGTCCTTCGCGGAGTCGATCAGCTTCCTGCGTTTGGCCGCGTTCTCTTCGCGCGCGGTGGCGACGGTCTGGCGTCGTGCATCGGCCGCGCCGTTCTTCGGTTTCGCCATGCTGCCGAGCGCTTCGCGCAAAAGCCGCAACGCCGCGCACGAGTCGCCCTGCACCAGGAGGTCGGCCTCGATCTCCTTGAACGGATAGCGCGTGACCAACGGGTCGGCGGAGATGGTGATGATCTTGGCGTCGCGCCGCGGGCCGCCGCTCGCCGGGATCCACGGGATCACGCTGTCGAGCACGATCACCACGTCGGCCTTCTTGACACACGGCCCGGCCTCGAAGCCGAGATGCATGGCGTGGTCGGTCGGCAGGTTGAAGTCGCGCGCCTCGCTCTGCACCACGGGGATCGCGAATTCGTCGGCGAGCTTGCCGAGTTCGATCACCGCCGCCGGGTCGCGTCCGACGGTCGAGGTGACGATGAGCGGAAACTCTGCCTTGGCGATGATCGCCGCCGCTTCCTCGATGGCGCGGCGCGCCGGCTCCGGCGCGGCGACGCCGAGCGGGCGAATGGTATCGCGGCGCATATGGGTCGCCGGATTGGCAAGCACCTCGCGCGGCAGGGTGAGATAGACGGGGCCCTTCGGTTCGCTCATCATGATGTCGAGCGCCCGGTCGACCACGGCGTCGACCGGCTGGCCGTCACGCAGCTCGTAGTCCCACTTGACGAACTCGCGCACCATGCCGCCCTGGTCGAACGATTCCTGGCCCCAGTGGATCGAGCGGTTGCGCGAGGCGATGTGGCCGGTCTCGGTGATCGGCGTGCGGCCGGCGGCGAGCAGCAGTGGCACGTTGTCCCGCGCGGCGTTCATCAGCCCGCACAACGTATTGGCGGTGCCGACCGTGACATGCACCATCACCGCAGCGGGTTTCCCGCAGGTGCGGTAATAGCCGTGCGCCATCGCCATGGCGACGTTCTCGTGCGGCACCGTCAGGAATTTCGGGAACCTGGCGTTGCCGGTATTGCGCGAGATGCCCTCCACGATCGGCGCGAAGTCGGTTCCTGCATTCGCGAATACATAGTCGATCCCGCGCTCGCCGAGCCGGGCAAGATAGGCTTCGGCGGTCATTTCCTTGGGCATGTCGGCTGAGCTCACGGTGATTGGTCCTGGTCTGTCGGGGAGTTGGCCCGACCCTAGCGGGCAGCAGGGGGGAGTCAATGCGCGCGGGAGCAGGGCAACGATGCGTAGCTTCGTAGGCCGGGTGAGCGACCGAGGCTGGGGCTGTTGCCCAGCCTCGAACGCGAAACCCGGAATCCAAGATCCGGCGCCTTTGATTCCCGGGTCGCGCTCAAAGGCGGGGCGCACGTTGCCCGCCTTCTCGCTTCGTCCGGGCAACACCGCGTTCGGGACGACGGCGTCGATTGCGGCCCTACGGCCGTTTGCCGGGGCGTCCCCCGTCCCCTATAGAAAGGGCCGACCCGGCGCCGGGGGCGGGACACGCTTGACGCGGCGCAGCATTCTCGACGAGGAGCAACGCCACGATGGCTGAGGCCGATGACGACAAGAACCAGAAACAAGGCCACGGCCTGGGCGACCATCTCTTGGGCACCAATGTCATCCACGAGCACGCGCCGGGCGAGAACTACGACCACGACCACGATCATTTCGAGTTCGACGACGACGGGCCTCTGGAAGAAAATCCCATCTGGCTCCAGGACCACGTCACGCTGGTGAGCGTCGGCATCGACATCGGCTCATCCGGCACCCAGGTGATCTTCTCGCGCATCAATCTGCGCCGCTACGGCGAGGACCTCACCAGCCGCTACTACGTGGTCTCGCGCGAGACGCTCTATCAGTCGCCGGTGGCGCTCACGCCCTATGCCAGCGAGGAGCGCATCGACGACGACGGGCTGCGCAGGATCATCGACGACGCCTACAAGGCGGCCGGGCTCGATCCCGCCAAGATCGACACCGGCGCGGTGATCCTCACCGGCGAGGCACTGCGGCGCGAGAATGCGCAAGGCATCGCCAAGCTCCTGTCCGAGCAGGGCGGCGACTTCGTCTGCGCCACCGCCGGTCATCACATGGAATCGATGCTGGCGGCCTATGGTTCGGGCGCTTCGAAGGCCTCGCACGAGGGCAACCGCCGCATCCTCAACATCGACATTGGCGGCGGCACCACCAAGCTCGCGATCGTCGAGAAGGGTTTTGTCACCACCACCGCCGCCGTGCATATCGGCGGCCGGCTCCAGGTGGTGGACGACAGGGGCCATATCGAGCGGCTCGATCCGGCCGGGCGCTATCACGCGCGGCAGGCCGGTTTCGACTGGCACAAGGGCGATACCATCGATCCGAAGCTGCTCGACCGGGTGGCCGAGACTATGGCCGACGAGCTGGTGGCGGCGCTCACCGTGCGGCCGATGCCGCACGCGGTCGAGCATCTGTGCCTTACCGATCCGATCCTCGATTTCGGGCGCATCGACGGCATGATGTTCTCCGGCGGCGTCGGCGAATACGTGTATGGCCGGGAGACCCGCGATTTCGGTGACATGGGCCGCCGCCTCGGGCAGGCGATCCGCCGCCGCATCGACGCCGGCCGATTCCCGTGGCCGCTGCTGCCGGCGGTCGAATGCATCCGCGCCACCGCGCTCGGCGCGTCGGAATACTCAGTCCAGCTGTCCGGCAATACCAGCTACATCTCCAAGCCGGGAGAGCTGCTGCCGCGCCGGAACCTCCAGGTGATCCAGCCGCCGTTCGAGTGCGAGGAGACGATCGACGCAGCGAAGCTCGCGGACGCGATCCGCAGGCATTTCACCGCCTTCGATCTGATCGAAGGCGAGGGCGAGGTGGCGCTGGCGCTGAAATGGCAGGGCATGCCCGCCTACGAGCGGATCGCGGCGTTTGCGGAGGGTATCCGCCACGGTCTGAAGAATACGATCGAGCACCGGAAGCCGGTCTACATCATGCTCGACGGCGACATCGCCCAGACACTCGGCGCCGTGCTGCGCGAGGAATTCCTGGTCGAAAGCGAAATCCTCTGCATCGACGGCGTGATGCTGCGCGATTTCGACTACATCGACCTCGGCCGCATCCGCATGCCGTCCTACACGGTGCCGGTCACCATCAAGTCGCTGGTGTTCAGCGAGGACGTGCAGGGCGGCCGCCCGGCGCATCGGATTCATCATCACGAACACGAACACGATCACGGTCATGATCACGCGCATGGCCATGGGCACCATCATCACCATGGTCATCATCATGACCACAAGCACGATGGGAAACGTTCGCATTGACGACCGTGGGGCGAGCATATCGACTCCCACCGGCGTGGTTTCCACCACAACTGACTCGTCATGACCGGGCTTGTCCCGCGGCTGACCGGTTTAACGAATTTGGTTGAGGTTCAAGGCCGAGCCACAAGCACTGGTCGGCATCACCGGGCATAGCCCGTCGAAGACGGGCGTGAACGCGCTTGTGTCCCGATGATCCCGCTTGGGGACGCAATGCCTTCCCATGCGAGATTCGCGGGACAGGCCCGCGGGTGACGATGAGGTGTGAGACCGGCCGCTTGGGCCGTTATTTCGCCATCATGCCCGCGGCCGCGATGATCGGCCACCACCTTTCGATCTCCGCCTTCTGATGTGCCGCCAAAGCCTCCGGGGTTTGCAGCGCGCGTGGCCAGATGCTCTGTCCGAAATCCCTGAATCGCCGCTGGACCACCGGATCGGCCAATGTCGCGACGACCGCGGCGTTCAGCCTGGCGATCACCTCCTTCGGCGTTCCCTTCGGCACCCACATGCCGTGCCAGTAGGATCCGTAAAGTCCGGGCACGCCGGCCTCGTCAACCGTGGGAATTTCGGGAGCGCCCCACCACCGTTGCTTGGACATCATCGCCAGGGCCTTGAGCTGGTTGTTGCGCACGGCGCCGATATAGGTGGACACTTGGCCGAAATTGACGTCGATCTGGCCGCCGACCAGATCCGTCAGCAGCGGGCCGCCGCCACGATACGGCACGACCTGCAAACGGGTGCCGGTCTGCTTCTGGAACAGATAGGCGGCGATGTCGCTCGGGCCGCCGACGCCGACTGCGCCTGACGTCCCCTTGTCGGGATTGGCCTTCAGCCAGGCGATCAGTCCCTTCAGGTCATCCGCCGGGAATGTCTTGCGGGCGATGATTGCCTGCGGCGTGTCGGCGATCAGGGCGATCGGATCGAAAGCCTTGACCACGTCGTAGGGCAGTTTCAACACGGCGCCGTTCAGCACATGTGTCTGCATATGGCTGAAGCTGAGGGTGTAACCATCGGGAGCCGCGCGCGCGACCTGGCCGACGCCGATGCTGCCGCCGGCGCCGCCAATGTTTTCGATGATGACCGTCTGCCCGAGCGCCTTTTGCAGAGGTTCGAGCAGAATGCGCGCCATTGCGCCGGTCGATCCACCCGCCGGGAACGGCACGACAATCGTGATCGGCCGCGACGGATAGGCTTGCGCTCCTGCAGGACGCGGCAAGACCGGGACCGCAGCGGCACTGCAGGCCAGGCGCAGGAATTGTCTGCGGGGAATTTTCATGGCGATTCCTCCGAGGAGTGCCGCGACTTCGGCGGCAATTGTTTCTGGGATGATGCCCGATACGCCCGACAAAAGATACCGTGCTATGATAGGGATCTGATAAGACTGCCTTGCGAGGGGCCCTCATCGTGCTCGATCGGACCAAGAACGACAGCATCAGAGAACTTGCCGCGGACAAGCTCTATGCATTGCAGAACAACATTCGGCTCGACGGCCGCGTCAGCTCCTATCCGGCGAGTGCGACCGGCTGGTCGGTTTCCAACTGCTACCTGCTCAAGCAGCCTGACGCCGCGTGGTTGATCGACACCGGCTTTGGCGGGCACGAGCAGGCGCTGCGTGCGCAGATCGATTCCCTGATTTCCCGCACGCTGCCGCTCTCGCTCCTTCCACTGCGTCTCAATGAATTCATGTCGATCCAGAACATCGATCCCCTTACGCTGACCTTCAATGTCAAGGAATGCTTCACCGGCAACCCCGACGCCGCGTTCTGGTTCGATTTCGGTGCCGGCTCCGACTCCGGGCAACCCACGCTCGACCGGCTCAACATCACCACCATCAGCCGCGAGGAGACGATTCCGATCGGCGGTCTGGGCCGCCCGGTCGTCGTCTACCAGGCGCCGATCCGCTTGATCGCGACCCGCTGGATCTACGATCAGGCGACCAAGACGCTGTTCACCTCCGACATGTGGACCCACACTTGGCGCGAACGCGCGGACGGCCCCTGGATCATCCAGGATGACGACGACGACCCGACCGATTTTGACCACGTGCGATCGTTCCTGCTCAACACCCGCTACTGGTGGCTGGAAGGCGTCGACACAACGAGATTGCGGGCGGGCATCGACAAGATCCTGAGCCGGCACGACATCGAGACAATTGCACCCGGCTACGGCTGCATCCTGCGAGGACGCAAGACCGTCGCAAGGCACATCAAGCTGGTGGACGAGGTCCTCAGGTCGCTCGACAAGTCGGTGGCGGTGTCGCGCTATGTCGGCCGCGACGAGGAGAGGTAATGTAGATGCATGTTGCGGTCAGGGCGCGATCGAGCCACGAACGCGGCCGGCTCCCTCTCCCCTCTGGGGAGAGGGAATCCCGCAGTACCGTCATCACGGCGGTGCTCACCGGCACCGTGGGTCGGTTGAAGCCGGAGCTGCACTAATGGCCGCGCGTCACCAGGGTACGCTCAATCGTCCCAATCCGCTGCCGCGGGAAGTCGCTGCGGGCGTGTTCTGGCTGGGCGAGTGCCTCGAGCAGCGCCAGCAAGGCAAGATCTATCACGGCTGCAACGCCTCGTTTCTGGTGGTCGGCGACACGGCATCGATGCTGGTTGAGACCGGCCACCCTAAGGACTTCCCGATCATCGAAGGCCAGCTCAACACGCTGCTGCCCGGAAAGCCGCCGCTGCGTTACCTCTTCGTCACGCATCAGGAGACGCCGCATTGCGGCGGGCTCGGTCGCGTTCTGTCGCGCTATCCGGAGGCCATCCTCTGCGGAGATGTGAGCGACTACCACCTCGCATTCCCGCAGCATGAACACCGCATGCGGATGATGAAGGAGAACGACGAGATCGATCTCGGCGGCCGCGTTTTCCGAGCCGTCGAGCCCGTGGTGCGCGACATGCGGACCACATGGTGGGGCTTTGACACGCGCGAGCGCGTACTCTTTCCCGGGGATGGGTTTGCCTACAGCCACTATCACGAGGACGGCCACTGCGGGCTCGTCGCCGAAGAGGCAACCTCGCTCGACCTGCAGGACACCACGGCCGTGTTTGCCGACCTCGCGCTGTGGTGGACAAAATGGGCTGACATGCGCAACTACTGCGACCGGCTCGACCGCTTGATCGATACCCTCGCCGTGAAGACGGTCTGCCCGACCCACGGCCTTGTCATCACCGATGTCGCGAGGACCATGCCGAAGGTGAAGGAAGGCCTGCTGTACGGCTCAAGCGTCGCCGAGCGCGGCACCAACGACGCGTCGTTCGGCAAGGCAAGGCCGGGTTGAGCAAACAGACGGTTTGACATGAGGGAAGGGCGCAACAACTCACGTCGCGCGGACGACCCATGACCGAGGCCGTCGGTCGATTGAGTCTGCCGCACGCGGAGCCGCGCTGGCGGTTCGATTCCCGGTGGGTGCTGATCGGCGTTCCGGTCGCATTGGTTGTGTGGCTGGCGATCGTACCGCTTGCATTCTTGGGCTGGCAGAGTCTGCTCACGCCGCACACGGCGGCGCGCCCGGCGGAATTCACACTCGAGAATTTCCGCACCGCCTATCTGACCACCGAGACCATTCCGCTGTTCGTGAACTCGGTGGTGTTCGCCTCCGGCACCGCGGTGTTTGCGCTGCTAGTCGGGACGGCGCTGGCCTGGATGAACGAGCGCACCAATACGCCGTTCAAAAAGCTGTTCTTCGCGCTGTCGATCATCCCGCTGGTGATCCCCGGCATCCTGTTCACGGTCTCGTGGATGCTGCTGGCGAGCCCGAAGATCGGCGTGCTCAACGTCGTGCTGCAATGGCTTTTCGGCACCGACACCGTGTTCTTCGACATCTACACCATGGCGGGGATGATCTGGGTCGACGGCCTGCACTACTCGCCGATCGCGTTCCTGCTGATGACGGCTGCGTTCCGCTCCATGGACCCGTCGCTGGAGGAATCGGCGCAGATGAGCGGCGCCTCGATCCTCCAAATTGCCTGGCGCATCACCTTCAAGCTGGCCTGGCCGGCGGTCCTAGGCTCGCTGTTGATCCTGTTCGTGCGTGCGATCGAGTCGTTCGAGGTGCCGGCGCTGCTCGGCCTGCCGGTCGGCATCCACGTCTACACCTCGGCGATCTACCAGGCGATCCACCAGTACCCGAGCCAGATCGGACTGGCGTCGTCCTATGCCATCACGCTGCTGGTGCTGTGCTGCTTCGGCATCTACCTCCAGTCGCGGCTGTCCTATCAGGGCCAGCGCTACTCCACCGTCACCGGCAAGGGCTTCCGGCCCCGCACCGTCGATCTCGGGCGCTGGCGCTACCTCGCCGCCGGGCTGTTCGTGCTCTACTTCGTCGTGATCGTGCTGCTGCCGTTCCTGGTGCTGGTGTGGACGTCGCTTCAGAAATTCTACAGCGCTCCATCCTGGGATGCGCTCGGCCGGGTGTCGCTCGACAACTACCGCGCCGTGCTCGACTACCCCGGGTTCTGGACCACGGTGCGCAACAGCCTGTTGCTGTCGTTGTCCTGCGCCACCACCATCATGGTAGTCGCGTCGGTCATCGCCTGGGTGGTGGTGCGCACGAAGGTACCGGGGCGCTGGGTGCTCGACAGCCTGGCTTCGATGCCGCTGGTGTTCCCCGGCATCGTGCTCGGGCTGTCAATCATGATCTGCTACCTCTATATCGACATCGGCATCTACAACACGATCTGGATCATGCTCGTCGCCTATGTGACGCGCTTCCTGCCCTACGGCATGCGCTACGTCTCGACCTCGATGCTCCAGATCCACAAGGAGCTGGAGGAATCCGCCGCCATGAGCGGGGCGTCCTGGAGTATGAATTTCCGCCGCATCGTGCTGCCGCTGCTGAAGCCCGGGCTGCTGGCGGGGTTTGTCTATATCGTGATCGTATCGATCCGGGAGCTGTCGAGTTCGATCCTGCTCTACAGTCCCGGCAATGAGGTGGTCTCGATCATGATCTGGGAGCTGTGGCAGAACGGACAATATGTCGAATTGTCCGCGCTCGGCGTCATGCTCATTCTGCTATTGTTCGTGCTCGTCATGATCGCGCAATTGATCGGCAGACGTTTCGGCATTGCGGAAAGATAGGGGGACGCCGTGCTCAGCGTGAGATCGCTCTACACCGAATACGCCAGCGAGCATGGCACCGTAGTCAAGGCCGCGCAGGACGTATCATTCGATGTGCCGGAAGGGAAGTTGTTCACCCTGCTCGGCCCCTCGGGCTGCGGCAAGACCACGACCTTGCGCTCGATTGCCGGACTGGAGAAGCCGACCTCAGGCGAGATCGCGGTTGCGGGACGCATCGTCTACTCGTCCAACCAGGGGATTTTTGTCGCGCCCAACAAGCGCAACTTCGGGATGGTGTTCCAGTCCTACGCGATCTGGCCGCACATGAACGTGTTCCAGAACGTCGCCTTCCCGCTGGAGGTTCGCAAGCTCCCGCGCCGCGAGATTCAGGACAAGGTGATACGCGTGCTCACCGCGGTCCAGCTCGACCACCTCGTCGAGCGCGAGGCCACCAAGCTGTCCGGCGGCCAGCAGCAGCGGCTCGCGCTTGCGCGCGCGCTGGTGATGGAGCCACTCCTCCTCCTGCTCGACGAGCCGCTGTCCAATCTCGACGCCAAGTTGCGCGACGCCATGCGCACAGAGCTCAAGCGGTTGCAACGCGAGTTCAATTTGACCACCGTCTATGTTACCCACGACCAGACCGAGGCGTTGGCGCTCTCGCACGAGATCGCGGTGATGAACGACGGCTTCATCGTGCAGATCGGCACGCCGCGCCAGATCTACGAGCAGCCCGCCAACCAGTTCGTGGCCGATTTCGTCGGCCAGACCAATTTCGTCGGCGGCACCGTTACCTCGGTCGATGCCGGCTCCGGCCGGGCCCTGGTCAGCACCGCGCTCGGGCAACTCAAGGTCCATGCTGGAGAGGGCGTCGCGCGCGATGCCGCGGTCGTAGTCTCCGTACGCCCGGAGGACCTGGAACTGTCGGAGCAGGAGTTCGGCCTGGCCGACGGCGACAACGTCATCCGCGCGACCGTCCATGCCAAGGATTTCCTCGGGGAATATCTGGATTTTCACGTCAAGGTGGGCGATGTAGTGTTGCAGGCGCGGGCGCACCCCTCGCTGCGCACTCCGACCGGGGACCCGATCTTTGTGCGCATGCGGGCGGAAAAGTGCGTCGCGATCCGGACCGACGCTGCTTCCCGCGCCGTTAATGGCGTCTAACGATGCTTGCGAACTGACCAATCATCAGGTGCAATTTGGCTGATCCCGACCTCAATTTCCTTGCGGGCCAGATCGAGCGAATCCTGACGGAAATCGCAAGTCTCCGCGATGATATGAGCGTATTGACTGCGATTGTCATGCGGTTGGACGGGTCCCATGGGACGCTGTTGCAACAAGTCCGTAATGAACGATCGCATTCGCAAGCTGGATGCGGAGGACACGGCCCTTGACCCACATCGGAACAAGCACCAAGCCCAAAGACTGAAAGACCCTGAAGGAGCACTGCATGGCCAAGACTGCACTCGCCTCCGAGGACCTGGCGAAGAAATTCGCCACCGAGAAGGAGACGCCCTACACCCGCTGGATCGCCGCCGAAGGCCTCGACATCATCCCGGCGCTCTATGTGCGCAACCTGCGCACCGTCGACCTGAAGCCCTGGGCGCGGCGCGGCGGCAACGCGGTGTTCGTCAACCACGACGCCTCGCGCATCAGTAACGACAGCTATGTCATGGAGATTCCCGCCGGCAAGAAGTTGGAACCGCATCGGCAGCTCTACGAGGAAATGATCTTGATCCTGGAAGGCCGCGGCTCCACCACGGTGTGGAACAACGCCGGCAAGCGCATCACCTTCGAATGGAAGGCGGGCTCGCTGTTCGCGATCCCGCTCAACTGCTGGCACCAGCATTTCAACGGTTCCGGCCGCGAGGTTGCGCGCTATGTCGGCGTCACCAATGCGCCGCCGGTGATCAACCTCTACGAGGATATCGACTTCGTGTTCGGCTGCGACCACGACTTCAAGAATCGCTTCGACGGCGAACCCGACTACTTCGCCGCCAAGAACGAGCAGGCCGGCTTTCTCTTGAAGACCAACTTCGTGGCCGATGCGATCAATCTGCCGCTGATCACCGCCAAGGAACGCGGCGCGGGCGGCGGCCACATCCGCTTCACCATGGCCAAGGGCTCGATGAACTCGCATATCTCGCAGTTCCCGGTTGGCACCTACAAGAAGGGCCACGCGCACGGCCCGGGCGCCTACGTGATCATCCTGTCCGGCGAAGGCTATTCGCTGATGTGGCCGGAAGGCGAGGAGCCCAAGCGTTACGACTGGGAGGTTGGCACGCTGATCGTGCCGCCCAACATGTGGTTCCACCAGCACTTCAACTCCGGCACCACGCCGGCGCGCTATCTCGCGCTCAAGCACGAGGTGGTGTCGATCCGCAATCAGCAGGGCGTGCCCAAGGCCTGGATCAGCCGCCGGGTCGGCGGCGACCAGATCGACTACGCCGACGAGAAGCCGGAAATCCGCAAGATGTTCGCCGAAGAGATGGCCAAGCACGGCATGACGCCGAAGATGGACCAGGCCTACGCGCAGGAGCTCGAGACCTTGCCGCCGAAGGAGCAGGCTGCGGCGTAGCTCCCGTGACAATCGTTGCGCGCTCTCCCGTTGTTGGGAGAGGGCGCAACGACAAGCAGTCCGCGCCAACCGGGGAGAAATGCCATGCCGGCTGCCATCGCTTTCGTCCTCGTGCTGCTTCTGAGCCTTCCTGCGCAGGCGCAGTCCCCCACGCTGGCCGAGCTGGCGTTCTATTCCGGGCCCGACCGCACCGCGCGGCTGGTCGCGGGCGCGAAGAAGGAGGGCGTGCTCACCATCTATTCGTCGATGACGGTCGGCGACATGAAGGTTGTCGCCGCAGGTTTCCAGAAGCGGTACGGCGTTACGGTCCAGCCGTGGCGCGCCAGCTCCGAAAGCATCCTCCAGCGCGCCATGATCGAGCACCGCGCCGGGCGTCACAGCGTGGACGCCATCGAGACCAGCGCCACCGAAATGGAATCGCTGCATCGCGAAGGTCTG
>Ga0209172_10001012_pt1 | contig 66935 bp, 56 predicted proteins | sample LarsenN4metaG_FD_184113 | JGI IMG/M metagenome (GOLD analysis project Ga0209172, IMG submission 184113) | Hot spring sediment bacterial and archeal communities from British Columbia, Canada, to study Microbial Dark Matter (Phase II) - Larsen... ...
GGCGTGCAGCAGGCGTTCGGCGCCGTGGCCCGCGTGATCGCGCCCATCTGGGCCACCGCGGCGTTTCAGGCGCTCGGCGTCGGGGTGCCGTTCTACATCGCGGGCGTAGTGGTCGCGCTGGTGGGGCTGCTGGCATTTGGGGTAAGGCCGGCTCACGAGATCCAGGCAGAGCCGGCGCGCGGCTAGGGGCTCGCAGCGCGCGGCCAAACAACCAGATTTCCTTGGCCGCTTGCGCCCGAATAGGCGCCACCGTGGCCGGCGATGCGCCGGCCGCGACGGTTAGGGAGGCCGAAGCCACCTTGCTGGGCCCGCTTTGAGAGGTGCCTTGCCGTGTCATGCGGCCGGCCGGCAGGGCCACGGCTCCACGACCGTGATGTCCACCTGGCGGCCGATCAACCCGAAGTCCGCCGGGTTCAACGTGATGATCGTCGCACCAAGTTCGCGTGCAGAGGCCGCGGTGGCCGCAACAGATCATCTGCACGCTAGCGCGGAGGCTTGCGCCAGCGCGGCCGGGTCCTGATTCTTCCCGGTCCCCATGGTATCCCTCGACCACTCCGGCGCCGCCCTCCCGGGTCCTTCCCCCGCTGCACCCTCGGGCTCTACCGACGCGGATCGCCGCCTCTTCCGGCGCACCATGGTTCGGGTCATGACGGTGCAGGCGGCGGCGCTGTTCTTGCTCTGGCTGCTCCAGACCTGTTACGCCGGATGAGGCGAGCGCCGTGGGCCCGCTAGACTGGGCCATCGTCCTGGTGTACCTGGCGTACGTCGTGGTCGACGGCGTGCGCCGCGCCAAAGACACGCGGGAGCTGGAAGGCTACTTCGCGGCCGGCCGCAGCCTCCCCTGGTGGGTGGTCGGGCTCTCGGTGATGGCGACGCAGCTCTCCGCCGTGACGCTGATCGGCACCACGGGACAGGGCGCCACCGATGGGATGCGGTTCGTCCAGTTCTATTTCGGGCTGCCGCTCGCGATGGTGATCCTGGGCGTCACCCTGGTGCCGTTCCTGCACGGCGCCAGGATCTTCAGCGCCTACGAGTACCTCGAGCGCCGCTTCGACGCCAAGACCCGCTCACTCACCAGCCTGCTCTTCTTGCTGTCCCGAGGGATGTCGTGCGGCGCCATCATCTCCGCCCCGGCCGTGGTGCTTTCGGCCGTCTTCGGCTGGAACCTGCTCTGGTCGGTAGCGGTGATCGGTATTCCCACCGTCATCTACACCATGATCGGCGGGGTGCAGGCGGTGGCGTGGGTGGACGTCAAGCAGATGGCCTTGATCGTCTTCGCGCTGCTGGCCCTGGTCGTCGTGGTGTTGGTGCAGTTGCCGGTGGGCCCCGGCGACGCGCTCACCCTGGCCGGTGCCACCGGGAAGCTCCGCGTCTTCGACTTCTCCTTCGACGTGAACAACGACTTCACCTTCTGGTCCGGCCTGATCGGCGGCACGTTCCTGATGATGTCGTACTTCGGCACCGATCAAAGCCAGGTGCAGCGGTACATCACGGCGAAGTCGGTGGATCAGGCGAGAAGCTCGCTGTTGATGAGCGCCTACTGGAAGATTCCGCTCCAGGCGCTGGTGTTGCTGCTCGGTGTGCTGGTGTTCGTGTTCTATCTGTTCCGGGGCCCGGCGCTGTTGTTCAACCCGGCCCACGAACGGGCCGTGCAGAGCAGCGAGCCCGCCGCCTACCAGGTTCTGGACGCCAGATACCAGGTCGCCCTGGCAGACCGCGAGCGCGCGGCGCGCGCGGTGGCGGGGGCGCGGGACGACGGTGACGAGGGCTCGGTGGCGGCGGCGCTGAGCGCGTTCCGGGATACCGACGCGGCCGCCGGCGCGGTAAGGAGGGAGGCCCTGGAGCTGGCCCAGCGCGTGACCGGCGAGACGTCCCGCGACGTCAACTACATCATCCCGTCGTTCGTGCTGCACCACCTTCCGATCGGGTTCGCCGGGATCTTCATCGCGGCCGTGCTGGCGGCGGCCATGTCGAGCATCGCCGCCGAGCTGAATTCGCTGGCCACGGTTACCGTGATTGACTTCTACCGGCGCTGGGTCCGTCCCCAGGCGTCCGACGCCCACTTCCTGCTGGTCTCGAAGGGCGCGACCGCCTTCTGGGGGCTGTTTGCCTGCGTGGTGGCCACCTTCGCCGCCACGCTGGGGTCCCTCATCGTGGTGGTGAACCGGTTTGGCTCCTTCTTCTACGGTTCGATCCTCGGCGTCTTCCTGCTCGCCATGATTCCACGGGCTCGGCCGCTGGGCGCCTTCGTGGGCCTGATCGCGGGCATGGCCGCGGTCGGGGCGGTGAACTTCGGCGCGCCGTCGGTGTCGTGGCTGTGGCACAACGTGATCGGGGCGGTGACGGTCGTGGCCGTGGGCATGCTGCTGAGCGCGCTCCCCAGGCCGGCGCACTAGGGGCGTCTGTCACCGAAGCGTCTCGGCAAGGAAGGCTGTGAACTTGCGGCGGTATTCTTCTCCGCCGACATCATAGATCTCGTTATGTCCCGCCCCCTGGATCATCACCAGCTCGCGCGCGTGTCCCGCCTCGGCTACCGCCCGCCCCATGCGCGGGGGCGCGATGTCGTCCTCGGCCCCATGGAACACCAACATCGGCGCCGTCAGCTGGCCGGCGCGCGCGAGGTTGTCCATCGAGAGCCGAACGATGAACGAGGGCAGGAACCGGTAGTGCACGCGGGCCATGTCGGTCGCGTTGGTAAACGCGGACTCGATCACCACCGCCCGAATCGGCCGCGCCGTCGCCAGGTGGAGCGCGGGGACCGCGCCCACGGAACGCCCGTACACGGCAATGCGCGAGGGGTCGACCTCCGGCCGGCTCATGAGGTAGGCCCAGGCGGCCTCCGCGTCGGTGTACAACCCCGGCTCCGAGGGTGATCCTTCACTCTCGCCGTAGCCGCGGTAGTCCAGAATCAGCAGCGCCACCTGCGGTGGCCGGAGCCACCGAATGATCGGGGCCAGGCCCGTGACCGTCTCCAGGTTGCCGTAGAACCAGAGCAGCCCCGGCGCGGGGCGCTCGACGCCCGGGCCGGATGACGCCGGCACGTACCAGCCTTTGAGCCGCACTCCATCAGCCGCGGTCACTTCTACCACCTCGCCGTCGGACAGGCCGGCCTCCGCCGGCGAGATCAGGCGCATGCGAGCCCCCGGCAGCGCCAGCCGGTGCTGGAACCGCCACGCCAGCAGCAACAGCACGCCGTACGCGATGGCAAGACCCAGCAGAATCCGCAGCCCGGACGCCAGCACGCGCGAAACGTAGCCCGGCGAACGCTTCACCGCCTGCACGCCTTGCCCGCCGCGCGCACCCAGACCCGCACCTCGGCCTCCGTGGGGCGCCTGCCCAGGTCCGGGTGTAGATCGTGCAAGCGCCGCCAGAGGCTCGCCGGGCTGGAGGAGCCGAGGTCGCACACCGAGCGTATGCCGGCGCGGGCGAGCGCGCGGGTATGCGCGGAGCCGATCCCGCGCAAGGTCATCAGCCGCGACGATTCCACGATCTCCGCGGCGGCGTCGGTAGAGACGCCCAGCTGCACGGCTGCGGTCGGCGGGTCGAGCCGCGCCACCTGCCACGGTGAGGTAAGCTCCGGCGCCGTCGGCAATGTCAGGCGCGGTACGGTGGAGCTGATGGTCCAGTGCTCCATCGCCGCGAGGGTGGCGACGCTGAAGCCGACGGCCAGCGCTATGGCGAGTACCCGTGAGCGCAGACCAGCGCGGGCGGGCGCACTACTCGAAACTGATACCTGGCTGTCCGGGCGCAACTGGGCCTCCGCGGGTCTGCCGGCGCGCCCCTGCACCCGTTCCGATTCCATCGGCACGGGCACCGCGACCCCCAGCACGGCGAGCGCATGATACACGGCCCAGGCCTCGAGCGCGAAGAAGGGGAACCCCAGGAATCCGAGCGGCGGCATCTCGAACCATTTCACCTGCTCCAGCAGCGGGACGGTGTAGACCCACTTGCCGCGCGCCACTGAGTTGTATCCCTCCCAGATGGCTCCGATCAGGAGCCCGCCCAACATGAGCCGGCCCACCCGTCCCCACTCGCCCCGCTCCAGGTCCGCGATGAGCGAGAGATCGGGCCGGCGGCGGTAGACGATGGGGTCGGCGATCAAGAGGGTCGCACCCCAGGTGAGTGGGTAGAGCCAGCCCGGCAACAGCAGCACGGCCGCGAGCACGCTGCCGCCGATCCAGGTCAGGTAGCCAACGTCGCCGACGCCCGGGGGGACCGCTCGGGTACGCCAGGCGCGGCCCAGGCCCAGGGCACGCCAGAGCCGTGCCGCGAGCACCACCGCCGGCACCACGGTGGCGAAGGAAAGCAGGATGCCCGCCCAGCGTTCCACCGGGGCCCGGGGCAGGTACACGTAGTACCAGTTCGCGATCCGGAGATTGACGGCCTCAAAACACAGCCAGATGGGCACCGACCACGCGAACAGCGACAGCGCCAGGCGCGGATCGGCGAGCAGATGCCCGCGTCCCTCGCGGCGGCTTGCGATCCCGTCCAGGAGCGCGAGCGTGGGATACCAGGCGAAGACGTAAAACCACGTGGGCACGGGTTCGACCCCGAAGAGCAGCAGGACCCATGCGGTGGCCAGTGCCGCCAGGGGGACCGCGAACCACATACGGCCAAAGGTCGCCACCGTCGCCCGGTAACGAAAGTGGTCGCGCTTGATTCCACCGGGCTACTGACGTTGATTGCGTTCCATGAGGTCGCCGAGCTGGCGTGCATCGCCGGCCGAACCCGCCGAACCCGCCGAACCTACCGACCCGGTCGCACCGGCCGCGCCGGCCGCGATCCTCTGCCGCGGCCTCGTCAAGCGCTACGGCGCGGTGATCGCGGTAGATGGGCTCGACCTCGAGGTCCCCGCGGGCGAATGCTTCGGCCTCCTCGGCCCCAACGGAGCCGGCAAGACCACCACCATCGAGATCCTCCAGGGCCTGCTCCCGCCGGACGCCGGCGAGGTGCGGGTGCTGGGCCTCACCTGGCAACACCACGAGGACGAGCTGCGCCAGCGCATGGGGAGTCAATTGCAGGAAACCAGGCTGGCGGAGAAGCTGACGGTGCGGGAAACGCTGACCCTGTTCCGCAGCTTCTACCGGCGAGGGGTCTCACCCGACGAGGTGATGGAGGTCGTCCAGTTGACGGAGAAGCAGGGTGCCTGGGTGAGCAAGCTCTCCGGCGGCCAGCGCCAGCGCCTGGCGGTCGCCTGCGCGCTGGTGTGCCGGCCGGACATCCTGTTCCTCGACGAACCGACGACCGGCCTGGATCCCCAATCCCGGCGGCAACTCTGGGACGTGGTGTTGCGGTTCCGCGAGGGCGGGGGGACCGTCCTGCTCACCACCCACTACATGGAAGAAGCCGAGCGGCTGTGCGACCGGGTGGCCGTGATGGATCACGGGCGGGTGATTGCTCTGGGGACCCCGCACCAGTTGATCGCCTCGCTCGGCGCCGAGCACGTGGTGGAGTTTGCCCTGACGGATGGGGCGCAGCTCGATGACCCGGTGCTCCGGGCGCTTCCCGGCGTGGCCGCGGTGCGGCGCGACGACGGGAAAACCCGGCTCACGGTGGCGCGGGTGCACGAGACCGTGCCCGCGCTGCTGCAACTCCTGAGCGCTCAGGGAGCGACGCTGAGCGAGCTCACCACCCATCACGCCACACTCGAGGACGTGTTCCTCTCCCTCACCGGGAGGCACCTGCGCGATGGCTGACCGGCCCCACCCGATCGTCCAGCTCACCCTGTGGCGAATCCGGGACTTCACGCGCGAGCCGGAGGCGCTCTTCTGGGTCTTTGCCTTCCCCATCGTGCTCGCCTTCGCGCTCGGTCTGGCGTTCAAGAACCGCGGCGCACCGGTCGTGCGGGTCGGCGTCGAGGCCGGCTCGGGCGCGGAAGCCCTGGCGCGCACCCTGGACGCCGCTCCCAAGGTGGAAGCGCGGGTGTACCCGGGCCCGGAGGCGGGGAACCGGCTCCGCACGGGGCGAGTGGCACTGGTGGTGGTCCCCGGCGACCCGGTGGTGTTCCGCTACGACTCCACCAGGCAGGAGAGCGTCCTGGCGCGGCTCCTGGTGGACGACGCGCTGCAATCGGCCAGCGGGCGGCGCGAGGTGCGGGCGGTCAAAGACGAGCGGATCACGGAGCCGGGCGCGCGCTACATCGACTTTCTCATCCCGGGCCTGCTGGGCATGAACATCATGGGCACCGGGATGTGGGGCGTGGGCTTCGCGATCGTGAAATCCCGCAACCAGAAACTGCTCAAGCGGCTGCTGGCCTCGCCCATGAAGCGCCGTGACTACATGCTGTCGCACATGCTGGCGCGGCTGGTGTTCCTGGCGCTCGAGGTCGCGGCGTTGCTGCTGTTCGGCTATCTGATGTTCGGCGTGCCGTTCCGAGGCTCCGTGGCCGCCGTGGCGGTGGTAGTCGTGGTGGGCGCGCTGAGCTTCTCCGGGCTGGGGCTGCTGGTGGCGAGCCGGGCGCAGACCGTGGAAGGCGTCTCCGGTCTCATGAACCTGGTGATGGTCCCCATGTGGATCGGCTCCGGCGTGTTCTTCGCCTATGCGAACTTCCCCGAACCGATGCAGCCGTTCTTGCAGGCCTTGCCGCTCACCGAGCTGAACGACGCCCTGCGGGCGGTCATCCTCGACGGGGCGGCGCTGGCGCACGTCGGCGGACCGGTCGCTGCCCTGGGTGCGTGGGCGGTGGTATCCTTCGGCGTGGCCTTGAGGATCTTTCGGTGGCAGTGACCTCCGTCCTAAGGAGCAGCCATGGTCGGCATGAAGCTCAGCGCGGGCGCCCAGCTCAAGATGGACGTGTTCATCCAGGCGCGGCGCAAGTTCGAGCGCATCTACTCCCTGGTGGAGCAGTACGCCGGCACCGCCAAGGGCGAGGACGCCTTCTTGAGTCCCATCGCACGCACCGCCACCGAGGTCGCGCGCCTGTTCATGCAGAACGGCTACGGCATCATGGCAGATCACGCCAACCAGATCGGCATGATGGCCAAACGTGCCGGCCCCAAGCCGGCCAAGCTGCGGACCTTCCGCGAGCTGATCGCCTCGGTCCGCTCGGCCATGGATCACGCCGAGAAGATGATCCTGGAAGAAGAGAAGGCGGCGCAGGCCAAGCCCGCTCAGGAGTAGGCCGTAGCGTCGCGTCATTCACCGCAGAAGACGCAGAGCAGGTCAACCGGTTTTCCTCTGCGCTCTCTCAGTTCCCCTCTGCGCCCTCTGCGGTGAAACCTCACCGTCGGTTGGCTGCCAGGATGTCCCTCACGGCGCGCAGCACGTGGTCCCCGTGAGTCAACGGCAGCCCGTGCGCGGCGCCCGGCACCACGCGCAGCTCGCCTCGCGGTAGGCGCTGCGCGAGATCCCTGGCTGCGGCCAGCGGGAAGAAGCTGTCGCGTGGCCCGTGGAGCACGATCGCGGGCACGGTGATGGCGCGGAGACGGTCCCGGACGTCGAAGCCCTCCATCGCCAAGCGATAGGAGCGTCGCGCCCGCCAGTCGGTGTTACGCCACCCGGCGAGACCCATCGCCAGGTCCGACCGCGCGGCCAGCCGGCGGAAATCCACCTCGGTGACGTTGCCGCCGGGCACGGTGAGTCGCGCGATCGCCCGAGTGACACCGCCGTGGTTCCAGACCCGCATCAGCCTGGTCACTGGGATCCGGAGCGCCCAGCGCTCGCCCCCGAAGAGTCGCAGCCGCACCGCGTCGTACATGGGCCCCGCGCTGGTTCCCGCCAGCACCAGCCCGTCGATCCGGGCCTCCGCCTCCCCGGAGGAGTCCGCCTGCCAGGCCAGGGCCAGGAGGCCGCCGAAGCTGTGGGCCACGACGATCCGGCGCGCGGCCCCGGACCAGGTGGGATCGCAGCGCAGCCGCTCCCGCAGGCGCTCCACGTAGAACCCCATGCGCTTGCGGGCCAGTTCCTCCGACCAGCCGGCGGATCCCACCACGAGCTTGGTGAAATCCGCGGTCACGCTGCGCATCCCGAAGTCGGGGAATATGCTGGCGTTGAGGGTCATGCCTGGGAGCAGCAGCACGACGGGGTCAGTCACGGAGGCTCGCCGCGGGACGGTGCGCCGGTAGTTTATAGCGGGTATGGCTGGCCAGGCGGGGACCGGGAACACGTGTCCAAGCTGCGGCGCCGGCTTCGGGCCGGACGCTCGGTTCTGCGCGCAATGCGGAACCAAGCTCGCGCCGCAGGCGCGGTGGGACGCCCCCGTCCCGGAGCGCCTGGCGCGCGCCTTGGGGTCGGACTACAGCGTGGTGGGCGAGCTGGGTCGCGGCGGATTCGCCGTGGTGTACTCGGTGCGCGACCTGCGGCTGAACCGCTACCTCGCCGTCAAGGTGATGCGCCCCGACCTGGTGGCGTCGCCGCAAGCGCTGGAGCGGTTCCGCCGGGAGGCGCGGATCGCGGCCGGCCTCGATCACCCCAACATCCTGCCGGTGAGCTTCGCCGGCGAAGCGGCCGGGTTGGTGTATTACGCCATGCCCCGGGTCCGCGGGCAGACCCTGCGCGAGCGCCTGCGCCAGGACGGCCCGCTCCCCGCGGACGAAGCGCTCCGCATCTTCGCCGCCGTGGGGCGGGGGCTGCACTACGCGCACCAGCACGGCGTGGTGCACCGCGACGTGAAACCCGCCAATATCATGCTGGAGCACACCGGCAAGGTGCTGGTGCTGGACTTCGGGATCGCCAAGGCGCTGTCGGCGGACGGCAGCAGCCTCTCCATCAGCGGCGCCGTGATCGGCTCGGCCGAGTATATGAGCCCGGAGCAGGCGGCCGGATCGCGGGATATCGACCGCCGGACCGATATCTACGGCCTGGGCGTCGTGGGCTACGAGATGCTGGCGGGCCAGACGCCGTTCGCGGGCGGGGAGTTGCAGGACGTCGTCAAACGACAGGCGTCGACGCCGCCGCCCGACGTGCGCGCCCGCCGGCCCGACGCGCCCCCGGCGTTGGCGCAAGCCATTGCCCGCTGCTTGGCGAGAGATCGCGATGCGCGCTGGCCCAGCGCGGAGGCGGCGGTAGACGCGGCGCTGGCCTAGGGAACCTCGGCGCTGGCGCAAAGCGTCCCTAGCACCCGGGACCAAACCACTCGCGGTAGACCTCGGGTCTCCGGTCTCGCCAGAACAGGCGGCGCGCCGTGGAGGTCTCGCAGCGGCTGAGGTCTACCTCTGCCACGACCAGGTCGTCCACCAGCTTCTTCCCGCGCGCGATCACCTGGCCCTCAGGGTCCACCACGAACGACTCCCCCGCAAACGTGAGCTTCTCTTCGGCGCCCACCCGATTGCACAGCGCCGCGTAGTAGCCGTTTTGGAACGCGGCGGTTCGGACCTCGGCTTGGTACAGGCCTTCCGGCCACTCGTCCACGGCGCCGGCCTGAGGGATCGCGACCAGCTGCGCCCCGGACAGAGCCAGCGCGCGCATGTACTCGGGATAGTGCCGGTCGTAGCAGATCGCCACACCCACGCGGCCCACGCGAGTGGCGTAGACCGGCGCGCCGCGGTCCCCCGGGGCGTAGTAGGCCCGCTCATGGAAGCAGGCGTAGTCCGTGATGTGCAGCATCCGCGTGACACCGAGGAGGGTGCCGTCGGCGTCGAACACCGGGGAGCTGTCATAACAGCGGCCCGAGGCGTCCACCTCGTAGGTATTGAAGACCGTGACCAGCCCCAGCGCCTTGGCCTTGGCGGCCAGCCTCGAGGTCGTGGGTCCGGGGATCGTCTCGGCCAGCGACGCGGCCGCCGCCCAGCGCTGGTGTTGGGGAAAGAACCGGTGGATCGCCAGTTCCGCGAAGACGACGAGCTCCGCCCCGAGATCGCGGGCCTGTTCCATCGCGCGAACCGCACGCGTCAGATTGTCGGCGGGGCTCGTGGTGCAGTGTTGTTGCACCAGGGCGATGCGCACCGTCATCGCCCCACGATCTGATCTTTGAGGCCGGCCACCGCCGAGAGGAGCTCCTCGCGTTCCCGGGTGGGCACTCGGAACGCGTCCAGGGTCGCCACCAGGTGCGCCACGGCTTTGGTCCAGTCCTGCTCCGTGATGTCCAGCCCGGCGTGCGCCGATTGCATGTCCTTGCCCACGTATACGCAGGGTCCCCCGGTTGCCTCGCACAGCTGGTCTGCGAGCATCTGGCGAACGCGCTGCTTCTCGCCGACCTGCAGGTCGCGGAAGAAAGGCTCGATGGCGGGGTCCCGCAACATCCGCCCCAGGAAATCGTCCACCATGGCGGCGATGGCATCGTATCCGCCGACGCGGTGATACAGCGTTCCCGCGGTGCGCGGAATGATCGCGGGGGCGCCGGCAGGCGCCGGCGCCTGCGCGCCGCAACCTGCCAGGACGGCGAGGGCGGCGCTGAGAAAAAGGGATGGCGAAAGCGGTTTCATCACGCGTAGTCGCTTGGTCCGGGGTGGCTCGAGAGGGCGGGCGTGGCGGTGGAGTTTGTCAGCGCGCCCTCGGCCCCGCAAGGTGCAGCGGTTCCCTAACGGTCCGATCCCGGCAGCGCCGCGCGGAGCGCGGCGAGCGGTCGCGCCCACCAGGGTTGGAGGCTGCGCTCCAGCGCCGCCGCGTATTCGGTGGCGCCGGCGAACCGATCGGCAGGGAACCGAGCTGCACCCTTGGTCAGGACGTCCAGCACCGGGTCGGGCACGTCGCCCCGAAGCGCGTTGACGTCGGGCAGGTGGCCCAACGTCTGCCGCGCCACGATGGACTCCAGCGAGCCGCCGCCGAACGGCGGCACGCCGGTCAGCGCGAAGAAGGCCACCGCCGACAGCCCGTAGAGGTCCGCGCGGTGGTCCACCGGCTCTCCGAGCAGTTGTTCCGGCGCGGCGAACTCCGGCGTGCCGGCACGGGACGACGCGCCGCCGTGGCGCGGTTGCCCCTGGAACGCCAGGGCTAAGCCGAAATCGGTGATCCGTACGCTTCCGTCCGCCTTCTCGATGAGGACGTTCTCCGGCTTGAGATCCCGGTGCACCACGCCCTGGCCGTGCGCGTGCTCGAGCGCCGAGAGCGCCTGCCGGAGCCAACGCACTACTCGATCGAGCGGTTGCGGGCCCTCGCTCTTGACCAGAGCCGCGAGGCTCACGCCGTCCACGTAGGCCATGGTGTACCACAGCAAGCCCGCCCGGCCTCCGGTGTCGTAGACGCTCACGATGTGGGGATGGCTGAGCTGCGCCGCCAGCTGCGCCTCGCGCCGGAACCGCTCCGTGACGGCCGGATCGCTGGTGAGATAGGGGTGGAGGACCTTGAGCGCCGTCTCCCGCTCCAGCTCCAGGTCGCGCACCAGGTAGACGCGGCCGAATCCCCCGGTTCCCAGCTCGCGCAGCAACTCGTAGTCGTCCCCCAGCGCCCGGCGCAGCCGTTTTTCCCAGGCGCGGGCGTCCTCCGTCCACGGACCGCGCGGCGTCGAGATAGTGTGCTGCAGCTCGAAGTCGCCCAGATCCGATAGCAGATCGTGGCCCATCTCGGCCGCCGTGAAATAGCGGTCTCGGGGGTTGGCCCGCACCGCGCGCAGGATGATGCGCTCGAGCGCCTTGGGACACGCCTCGCGCACCGTGCTCGGTGGCACGATGGCCTCGGGGTCGGCTGCCGGCTCCCGACCGGTGATGGCGAAGTACACCAGGGTGCCGGCCGTGTAGAGGTCGCTGGCCGGCTCTCCCGCCTCGCCGCGCCGCACCTCGGGCGCCAAGAACGGCTGCGACGCGGGATCGGTGTCGGGCACCGCGACGTCGAGGCAGGGATTGGCCCAACGCAGGTCCGTGACGACCGCGTGGTCGTTGAGATCCAGCATCACGCTGGCCGGCACGATTCGTCGGATCACGATCCGCTGCGCGTGGGCGTACTCCATCAGGCTCAACAGGTCGCGCGCCAGCTGGAGCACCGCCGGAATGGGACGGGGCCCTCGCTCCACGGCCTCCCGCAGGCTCTCGCCCTCGATCCACTTCGCCACCCGGTAGGCCCAGTGGCCGCGATAGCCCGCGCCGTACACCGGCCGCAGGGTCGGGTGGTCGAGCGCGGCGAGCACTTCGGTTTCCCGCTCGAACCAGGTGCGCCCCGGCGCCTCCGGCGCCAGGTGCCCCCGCAGCGCCACGCGGCGCTTGAGCACCAGGTCCCGCGCCACGAACAGCGCGCGCTCGTCGGACGCCGCGACCAGCCGCTCGGGCGCGTACACTCCTTCGAACAACTCCTCGGCCTGCTGAAACAGCTCGACCGGGTTGATGTGGGCGGCAATCAGCGTGGGGGAGCCGGAGGGCCGAGGGGTCATGGCTGGAGCGAAATATAGCGGGAGAGGCGGCGGCGTCTGCCGCCTCTCCGCTCGCTGCCGTCGCTGCTGCTCCTCCCGGCGCTGCCGCCGCCGGGCTACTTTAGCTGGCGATGCCCTTCCTCCGACTGCGCGATCTCAAGTCCGGCGAGGCGCGAGAGTTCCAGACCCCAACGGTCCGGATCGGTCGAGATCCCGCCGCCGAACTGCCGATCACCGGTGAGCTGGCCAAGGTCGTCTCGTCGGCCCACCTGCGCCTGGTGCACGACGGCGTCGGCTGGTGGGTGGAAGACTTGGGGAGCCGGAACGGCACCTACCTCGACGGCAAGCGGTTGGCGGCCGGTTCCCGGGAGCCGGCGATCGTCGGGGTGGTGATTGGCCTTGGCGAAACCGGTCCCCGGTTCAAGGTCGAGGCGGCGGCCGCTCCCATGGAAGCGACCATGCTGGAGTCGCCGCGCGAGGAAGTGACCCTCACGGAGCAACCGCGCATGGCGCGACCATCGGCCGCCACGGTGCGGATGGAAGGCCTCGACGACGCGGCGCCGTCCGCCGGCCCGGCGCCGTCTCCGCCCCCGGCGCCGCGGCGCCCCGCAGCGGGGCCCCCGGCTCTCACCCCGCCCCCGCCGCCTCCACACACCCTGCGGATCGTGTTGCGAGAAGCGCGCACGGGCGAGCGCTATGAAGGCAGCGGCGGGCGCCTCCGGATCGGCCGCGGCCTGGAGTGCGAGGTGCGCCCCGTGGCGGCAGGCGACACGGCGGTCTCGCGGGTCCACGCGGAGGTTGTGCTCAAGCCGGACGGCAGCGTGATCGTTCGCGACGCGCGGAGCCGCAACGGCACCTTCGTCAACGGCAAGCGACTCGCGGCCGAGCATCCGCTCAAGCAGGGAGACCGCGTCCTGCTCGGTGAGGGTGGCCCCGAGTTGATTGTCGAGCATCTCGTGGCGCCCGGCGCCGCGCCGCCCGCGCCGGCTCGCCTGGCGGCGGCCGGCGTGGTAGCGGCGGCAGAGCCCAAAGGCCGGCGCAGCTTCGGCGGCAAGGGGGCGACGGTCTTCTTCAAGGAAATGCTCGCCGAGACCGACCGCCGAGCCCGGGGTCGCATGCGGTGGGTGGTGTGGTCGTTCGTGGGGTTGTTGGTCCTGGCGACCGGCGGGCTGTACCTGTGGAGCGAGGCGCGGGTGCGCCAGACGGCGCGAGCGCTCGAAGCGCAGCAGCAGGCCGCGATGGCTGCTGCTCAGCGGACCGCAGACTCGCTCCGCCAGGCGGCGCAGGCCGAGTACGACCGCCTGCGCGTGGCGCTGGATAGCGCGCGCGGCAGCTCGGCGCCGGCCGCCGTGGTGGACAGCCTGCGGACCGCGCTGGCGGAGGCGAGCAACAGAACCGCCGCACTGGAGGCCTCGCTTCAGCGTGCTCAGGCGTCGCTCAACCAGCAGCTCGCCGCCGGGGATTCGGCCCGCCGTCAGGCCCAGGCCGAGCTCCAGCGACTCCGCGGGGAGTTGAGCCGGGCCACCGGCGAGCAGGTTTCCGGCGCGCTGCTCGACAGCCTCCGCCGGGCGCTGCGATCCGCCGAAGACCGGGCCAACAGCATCGACCAGCAGCTCCGCGCCGTGAAAGGCGTGGAATGGGCCGCCATCTCGCAGGCGAACGGGGGCGCGTTGGGACTGGTCACGGCGTTCGCGGGCGACGGGGCATGGGATGGCTCAGGATTCGTGATCACCCGTTCCGGGTATTTCTTGACCAACCGGCACGTGGCCGCGCCGGACGGCCGTCAGGCCGACTCGGTGTTCGTGACCATGGCGGATCAGCGCTACGGCGTTCGGGTCGCCGTGGTTGCCGTGGCGCCACCCAACGGCCCGGACCTCGCGGTCCTCAAGATCCCCGGTTACACCGGTCCGTACGTCGCCAAGGTGGACTGGGCGGGGACCCGGGCGCGTCAGGGAGAGCCGGCCGCTCTGATCGGCTTCCCGCGAGGGGCGGCCTTGGCGCTGGATCAAACCCAGACGGTACGCACTTCCATGAGCGCGGGGATCTTCAGCAAGGTAACGCCGGACCGGATTCAGTTCGATGGGTTCACCATCGGGGGATCGAGCGGCAGCCCGATCTTCAACGCGAGCGGCGAGGTCGTGGGCGTGCACGCCGCCGGCTTGAAGGAAGCGGCGGGCCTCGGCTTCGCGGTGCCGGTGAGCCAGGTCCTTCCGTTCCTCCCTCCCGACGCCAAGGCCGAACTGGGCATCAGCTAGTGTTCCAGGCGATGCCAGCGCCCGTGGGTCCCTTCGGTCGCTCGCAGTGCTTGCACCCGCCCCTATCCCTCGAGCCATGCCCGCCGCACTGACGCTCCCCCCGGGACACGCGCGCGCTGGCATCGCCTGGCTACAGGGCGCGAATGCCTGACGCCTCCCCCTACAAGATCTGCGCGCGCGCCCCGCTGCGGGTGGATCTGGCCGGCGGCGGAACCGACGTGCCGCTGTTCGCCGCGAAGTACGGCGGGGCGGCGCTCGCCGCGGCGATCACCCGGTGGGTTCACGTGGAAGTGCACCTGGGGGGTGGCACCATTCGGCTGCGGTCGGAGGATCGAGGCCAACGCGTCACCGTACCGCACGCCTCGGCGATCACGTACGACGGCAACCTCGATGCGACCAAAGCCGCGCTCAACATGTTGCCGGTGACCGGGGGCATTGAGATCCTGACGCGCTGCGACGCCCCGCCAGGGGCCGGGCTCGGCGAACGCGGGGCCCGCGATGTCGGGGTGCTGGCCGCGCTGGCCCGCTGCCGGAACGAGACCTATGACGCCGCCGAGCTGGCCGAGCTGGCGTTTCAACTGGAGACCGAGGAGCTCCGACGTCAAAGCGGACGACAGGATCCCACGATCGCGGCGCTAGGCGGGGTGCAGCTGCTGGAGGTCGGCGCGACCACGGTCGAGACGCACGCCGTTTCGCTCGACGCCGACCGGCTGGCCGATTGTGGCGCCCACCTCCTGCTGGTCTCCCTCGGCCGGGCGTACGCCGCCGAGCCCGTGGTGCGGCGGATTGGGGAGGCGGTGGCGGCCGGCGAGCCCGGCGTGATCGCCGCGCTCACCGGCCTGCGGGATCTCGTACCGCCGGTGCGCGAGGCGTGGACGCTGGGCGACTGGCGCCGAGCCGGCGCCCTGTTCGAGGAAGCGTCTCGCCACGCCGCCGTGCTCGATCCCGTCTGGTCGGCCCCGCCCACCGCGCGCCTGGTGGCCGCGATCCGTGAAGCGGGGGCGTGGGGCGTGAAGCCGGCGGGTCCACGCGCTGGCGCCAGCCTGATAGCGCTGGGCCCACGCGATCGCCGGCAGCAGATGGTGAGCGCCGCCGAGGCGAACGGTGGCGTGGTACTGGATTGCGCCCTCACCACCCAGGGCGTGAGCGTCTGGCGCGAGATGCTCCCGCAGGTGTGACCGTGCCTCTGATCGTCGTGCTCCATCGGCCCCAGGACCTGGTCAACATCGCCAGCGTGATTCGCATCATGAAGAACTTCGCGCTTCGGGACCTGCGGCTGGTGGCTCCGGGTGAGTACGACGCCTATCGGGTCGAGGGCATCGCCCACAAGACCGGCGACCTGCTGAAGCGGGTCGTGGTGTTCGACACCCTGGATCAAGCCCTGGCTGATTGCCATCACGTGGTAGGCTTCACCGCCCGGCAGCGAAGCGCCAAGCGGAACGCGCAGCGCCCCCGCGAAGCGGCGGCCGAACTCCTGGCGGCCAGCCAGGCCGCGCCGGTGGCACTGGTGTTCGGGCCGGAAGACCAAGGGCTGACCAATGATGAACTCGATCGCTGCCACCGGGTCGTGACCATCCCCACCAGCGGCGACTACCCGTCGCTCAACCTGGCGCAGGCCGTGGCGGTGATGGCCTACGAGCTGTTCCTCGCGCGCGGGACCCCTCCGTTCAAGCCGCCGCGCCGGGCTGCGGAACCCGCGACCCAGGAGCAGCTGGAGCGGCTGTTCGCCGACGCCCGGAGAGCCCTCGAGGCCGTGGACTTCTTCAAGACCAGGCATCCCGAGCCGATCATGCGCACGGTGCGCGAGATCATCCACCGCACGCCCTTCGACGGCCGCGAGGTGGAACTGGCGCGCGCGATGTGCATGGAAGCGATCAAGGCGCTGAGACGCGAGGGATAACGTCCTTGGGCGGTTGTGTTGCGCCGACGGCGCTGTATTTTATGTGGCACCGCATGTGAATTATTTCACGAGCCTTTAGCACGGGCGACCTCGAGCCCGGTGCACTTGGAGCGGTCACACATGGGTGCAAGCGGGCGATGACCATCGAGCTGCGGCCGGCCCTCGCCCTTGCGACCTGTGTCATCGCCAGCATCGTCGGGTGGGTGGGCGCCCTCGGCGCACAACAGCCTCCGGCGGCCCAGCAGCCGCCAGCCCCCCCGTTTGAAGCCCCAGAGATCCGCGACACGGCGGGCCTCAAAGGGCCACGCCAGCCGGTCTTCTTCCGTCACGACGTGCATGCCGGTCAATACCAGATGGACTGCCGGTACTGTCACGCCAGCGCTGAGACCGCGCCCTTCCCCGGCATGCCCAGCATGAAGACCTGCATGGGCTGTCACCTGATCGCGGGGGCGACGATCCCCGAGGTGCAGAAAGTCCGCGAGGCGGCGATGTCCAATGCGGTCATCGAGTGGATCAAGGTGCACCGCATGCCGCCGTTCGTGCGTTTCCCCCACATGCGTCACGTGAAAGGGGAGACGGCGGTGAAGGCGGAGATCACCTGCCAGACGTGCCACGGCCAGGTGGAGCGGATGCCACAGATCTACCAGTTCGCGTCGCTCAAGATGGGCTGGTGCCTGGACTGCCATAAGAAGAACAAGGTCACGACGGATTGCTCGGCATGTCACTACTAAAGACGGCAGAAGGGACAGGACGGGCAGAAGGGGCAGCGGGCCGCGCTAGCCTCTCCTCTGCCTCTTCTGCCCCTCCTGCCTCTTGTGCTCCTCCTGCCGGGGTGGCTGGGGATGTCAGTGGGTTGAGCCGCCGTCGGTTCCTGAAGGTGTTGGGGGTGGCAGGTGGCGGCTCCCTCGCTGCCAGCGCCTGCGGCAGTCCGTCCCCCGAGAAGCTGATCCCCTACCTCATCCCGGTGGAGGATCAGGTCCCCGGTGTCGCCACCTGGTACGCTACCACCTGCCGCGAATGCCCTGCGGGCTGCGGGGTCCACGCGCGCGTGCGGGAAGGCCGCGTCGTCAAGCTCGAGGGCAATCCCGAGCATCCGATCAACCGCGGCAAGCTGTGCGCGCGGGGGCAGGCGGCGCTCCAGGGGTTGTACAACCCCGACCGGGTACGCTCGCCGTTGGCGAAAAACGCGGCTGGAGCGTTCGAGCCGATCTCCTGGCAGGATGCCATCACGCGGGTGGGCGAGCGATTGGGCGCCGCTCCCGGCGCCCAGGTCTGGTTCGTTACCGGCAACGAGGCCGGCACGTTCGACCGATTGGTGAACGACTGGCTCGCCGCGCTGGGGTCGTCGGGGCGCGTGGTGTACGAGCCCTTCGGCTACGAGGCGTTGCGGCAGGCGACCCGCGAGGTCTTCGGCACCGAGGAGTTCCCCCGGTACGACTTGGGCGCCGCGCGCTGCATCCTGTCGTTCGGGGCCGACTTCCTGGAGACGTGGGTGTCACCGGTCGAATACACCCGCGGCTTCGTCACGTCGCACGCCTTCGCCGACGGCAAGATGGGCAAGCTGGTGCACATCGAGCCGCGCATGAGCCTCACCGCCCAGAACGCGGACGAGTGGATCGCAACGGTGCCGGGGACCGACGGCGTGCTGGCCCTCGCCCTCGCGCACGTGATCGTCCGGGATCGCCTGGGATCGCCTCCGTCGGACGTCGCGCGTCTCCGCCCGATGCTCCAGGCCTACGCGCCGGAGGCGGCGGCCGAGCGCTGCGACGTAAGCGCCGAGACGATCGAGCGGCTGGCCCGGGAATTCACCGCGGGCCCGAGCGTCGCGGTGGCGGGTGGCATGGGAGCGCAGCACGCGGACGCCCAGGCCACCGCGGCCGCGGTTCACCTGTTGAACTATGTGGCGGGGAACGTGGGCCGAACGGTGTCGTTCGGGGCCGGTCCCAATCCCACCGGCGGCAGCCGATATCAGCGGCTCCTGGAGCTCAAGCAAGCGATGGACGCCGGGAACGTGGCCGTGTTGTTCGTCCACGGCGCCAACCCCGCCTACGCCAGCCCGGCCGGCCTCGGCTTGGCGGGCGCCCTGGCCGGGGTCCCGTTCAAGGTGAGCTTCTCCCGCTTCCTGGACGAGACGGCGACGCAGGCCGACGTGATTCTGCCGGATCACGATCCCCTGGAGCAGTGGAACGACTTCGAACCGCGGCCGGGTGTGACGCTCCTGCAACAACCGGTGATGCAACCCGTTTTCGATACGCGGCAAACGGGTGACGTGTTGCTCGAGCTGGCTCGCCTCATGGGTGGCCCCATGGGGCAGCGGTTCACCGCGGCAACCTACAAGGACCACCTCCAGGACGCCTGGCGCCGGCTGCACCAGCAGCGGGGTGGCCGCGAATCGTTCGAGGCCTTTTGGACGGCGGCGTTGATGCGCGGGGGCGTCTGGTCCGAGCCGCGGCCGCGAGCGCTCGGTCTCACCGCCGGAGCGGCGCGGGTGGCGCCGGCGCCGCCGGCCCCGCCGGAGGGTCGATTCACGCTGATCGCCTATCCGTCGTCGGTGTTGTACGACGGCCGCGCGGCCAACCGTCCCTGGCTCCAGGAGCTGCCCGATCCCGTGAGCAAGCTGGGCTGGAGCACCTGGCTGGAGATCCATCCGGACACGGCCCAGGCGCTCGGGATCACGGACGGCGACGTCGTCGAAGTCGCCTCGGATGCGGGGACGGTTCGGGCGATCGCCTGGCGGTACCCCGGAATCCGGCCCGACGTGGTGGCGATGCCGCTGGGGCAGGGGCACACGGCCTTCGGACGCTACGCTCAGGACCGCGGCGCCAACGGCTACCAGCTACTGCCCGCGGAGCCCACCGCCTTCGGCGGCGTGCGGCATTATGCCGCGGTGACGGTGCGGGCCACCGGCGAGCATGAGATCCTGGCCACTCGCGCCGGCAACCGCCGCCAGCTGGGTCGGGGGATCGCCCAGGCAGTCGGCCTCGGCGCGCTCCTGGAAGAAGGCTTCGAGCCGCATCACGAAGCGCACGCGGCGCCCATTCCGGAGCGGGTGGAGCAGGTGCTGGACCAGTGGCAGGAGGAGCAGTATCGCGACTGGCGGGAGCGCGGCAACTATGCCGGCGAGCACCCGCGGTGGGGGATGGCGATCGATCTCTCCCGCTGCACCGGTTGCAGCGCCTGTGTCACGGCCTGCTACGCCGAGAACAACCTCCCGGTGGTGGGCAAGGAGCTGTTGCAGCGCGGGCGCGAGATGTCGTGGATCCGGATCGAGCGCTACTTCGAGGGCGGGGATGACCATCCGCTCGAGGTGCGGGTCGTCCCCATGCTGTGCCAGCACTGCAGCAATGCGCCCTGCGAGCCGGTCTGTCCGGTGTTCGCGACCTACCACACCCCCGACGGGCTCAACGCCCAGGTCTACAACCGGTGCGTCGGTACCCGCTACTGCTCCAACAACTGCCCCTACAAGGTCCGCTATTTCAACTGGTTCGACTACCAGGAGCGTAATGACCCAGCGTTCGCCTGGCCGGACCCCCTGCACTGGCAGCTCAACCCCGACGTCACGGTTCGGCCCAAAGGTGTCATGGAGAAGTGCACCTTCTGCATCCAGCGCATCCGGGGCGCTCAGCATGAAGCGCACATGAGCGGCGCGCCCTTGCGTGACGGGGACGTGGTGACCGCGTGCCAGCAGAGCTGCCCGGCCGACGCCATCGTGTTCGGCGATCTGAACGACCCCGGCTCGCGGGTGTCCCAGCTCGCCGTGGACGGCCGGGGCTACCACGTGCTGGAAGGCCTCAACACCCGTCCCGCCGTCACCTACCTCGCCCGGGTCTGGAACCGGGCGGAGGCGTAGCCCATGGCCGCCGTGGCCCGCCCCGAGCCGGTGCGCGTCCCGCCCACCTACGCCGAGGTCACCCACGACGTCGCGGCCACGCTGGGCCGGCCGAGCCGCACCTACTACCTGGTCCTCGGCTTCGCGATCGTGGTGTTGTTGATCGGGGTGGGCGCGCTGCTCTGGCAGATCCGCTACGGACTGGGCGTGGCCGGCTACCGGCCACCGGTGATGTGGGGCGTCTACATCACCACCTTCGTCTTCTGGGTGGGCATCGCGCACTCGGGGACGCTGGTCTCCGCCATCCTGTACTTGTTCCGATCGGCCTGGCGCATGGCGGTCTACCGGACCGCCGAGGTGATGACCGTGTTCGCGGTCATGACCGCGGGGCTGTTCCCGCTGATCCATGTCGGAAGGATCTGGTACGCCTACTGGCTGATCCCGTATCCCAACCAGCGGCAGCTCTGGGTCAACTTCAAGTCGCCGCTCCTGTGGGACGTGTTCGCCGTCTCGACCTACTTCACCGTGAGCGCGTGCTTCTTGATCGTGGGGTTGATCCCCGACATCGCGGCCGCGCGCGACGTGGCCACGGGGTGGCGCAAGAAGCTGTATGCCCTCACCTCGCTCGCCTGGCGCGGGACCGACCAGCAGTGGCGGCATTACACGCGGGCCTACCTGTATCTCGCCGCCCTCGCCACCCCGCTGGTGCTCTCGGTGCACAGCGTGGTGTCCTGGGATTTCGCCATGTCCATCGTGCCCGGCTGGCACACCACCATCTTCGCGCCCTACTTCGTGGCCGGCGCCATTTACTCGGGCTGCGCGCTGGTGATTACGCTGCTGGTCCCGATGCGCAAGGTGTTCCGGCTGGAACGCTACATCCACGAGGACCACTTCGAGAACCTGGCCAAGCTGTTGCTCCTTACGGGATCGCTGGTGGGCTACGCCTACGTGGCCGAGTTCTTCATCGCCTGGTACAGCGGCAGCGATATCGAGCGAGCCAGCTTCTACTTCCGCGCATTCGGGGAGTACTGGTGGGCCACCTGGACCATGCTCATCTGCAACGGGGTCCTGCCGTTGTTTCTCTGGTTCAAGCCGATCCGACGTAGCATTCCGGCCATGTTCCTCCTGTCGCTGTTCATCAATCTCGGGATGTGGTTCGAGCGCTTCGTGATCATTGCGGTGTCGCTGGCGCATGAATACGAGCCGTACGCCATGGGCCACTACACACCGTCCTGGGTGGACTGGTCCATCCTGGCCGGCAGTTTCGGGTGGTTCTTCATGTGGTTCCTGTTGTTCGCCAAGAACTTCCCTATGGTATCCATCGCCGAGGTCAAGGAGATCATCCCCATGCCGCGGAAGGAGCGCGCCCACGCATGAAGGCGCGACCCGGAGGCGTCCTGGCAGCCTTCCGGCACGTGGACGCGGCAGCGCACGCGATCCGGCAGCTCAAGGAGCTGGGCTACCGGACGTTCACGGTGTATTCGCCGGTGCCCAACTTCGAGCTGATGAGCGCGGTGGGTCATCCGGTGAGCCCGGTGCGGGTGTGGACTCTGGTGGGCGGGCTCGCCGGGTGCCTATCCGGTTACGCCATGACCATGTGGATGTCGTACGACTATCCCATCGTAGTGGGCGGCAAGGCGCTGGGTTCGGTGCCGCCCTACATCATCATCATGTTCGAGCTCACGATCCTGCTGGGCGCGCTGTCCACCCTCGCGGGGTTGGTCTTCCACACCTTCAAGACCCATCGCGCAGCCGCCTACGATCCGCGCTTCACCAACGACCTCATCGGGATTTTCGTGCCGTGTCCGCCGGAGCGGCGCACGGCCGTGCAGCAGGTGCTCAGGCAGGCGGGGGCGACGGAGGTGCGGCTTGAGGCGTAACGGCGGGGGCGAAGAGCCGGGAGCGTCTCGTTCCGCGCTGCAGTTTGCGCGCTCGAGTGGGGAGCACCGCCGCATGGCGCGCAAACTGACGCGCGCTCTGAGACGCTCCCGGCTCTTCGCCCCCGCCGCCGTGGTGGCCGTGGGCCTGGGGCTCGCTGGCTGCACCCGCGACCAGTGGCAGCGCTTCCCCTCGCCCGACGATGCCATCGCCGCCGTACCGTGGTTCGCCGTGATGCATCGCGGCATCGCGATTCAGCCGTACGACATGCCGCGGGCCCCGGTCCCCGGCACCATTCCCGTGACCGGGACCGAGGTTGCCGATACCGTGATCCCCCGCTACTACGACCGGATCAATCGCCTGGTGAACCCGGTGCAGCGGACCGCCGAATCCCTGGACCGCGGCCGCGAGCTGTACCGCGTGTATTGTCTCCTCTGTCACGGCGAGGCCGGACATAGCGACGGCCCCATCACGCCCAAGTTCATCCGCCCGCCGGACCTCACCCTGGCCCCGGCGCGGGGTTATACCGACGGCTATCTCTACGTCCTGATCGCCAGCGGTCGAGGCCTCATGCCGCCCTACGGCGACAAGGTGCGCGGCGATGATCGCTGGCACGTGGTGAACTACCTGCGCGGTGTGATCCAGGCGGGGGCCCAATGAGCGCCGCCCCGAGCCGCCAGGAGCTCTACCGCCGCGCCTCCCAGGTCTCGGTGCCGGGGATGTTGCTCGGCGGCGCTGCCCTGGCGCTGCTCGGCGCCGTCTTCTTCGTGCTGTTCGCCGCGGGGGACGATCCGGCGCGGGCGTGGCGCATCTTCCACGTCAACTTCCTGTTCTTCACCGGGCTGGCGCAGGGCGCGGTGGTCTTCGTGGCGGCGTACCGGATCACCAAGGGGTGGTGGGCCGGTCCCATCGTGCGGATCGCCGAGGCGGCGTCTGCCTTCTTGCCGGTATCGCTGGTGCTGTTCGTGCTGGTCTTCCTGGGGCGATTCCACCTGTTCCCCTGGATCGAGCACCCCACCCCGGTGCGGGGGCCGTGGCTCACCACCAAGATGGTGTTCGGGCGGGACCTGCTGGCGCTGGTGGCGCTGTTCGGGGTGACCCTCGCCTACGTGTACCACGACCTGCGGCCGGACGTGGCGCCGCTGGTGGCCCGGGCCACCGGCTGGCGACGCCGGTTGTATGAGTGGATAGCGGGCGAGTACACCGGTGCTCCGGAGCAGTTGGCCAAGGTGGAGCACCGCTTGGGCTGGCTGGCCCCGCTCTTGGTCGTGCTCTACGGGTATCTCTTTTCGGTCATCGCCTTCGACCTGGTGATGTCCCTGGCGCCCTACTGGTACAGCACCATCTTTGGCTGGTTCTTCTTCATGGGCGCTTTCTTGACCGGCCTCACGACCACCGGCCTGATGATGGTCTTCTGGCGCAGCAAGCTCGGGCTCCACGACCTGATCCGCCGCGAGCAGTTCCACGATCTCGGCAAGCTGGTCTTTGGGCTGTCGGTGTTCTGGACCTACTTGATGTTCAGCCAGTTCCTGGTGCAGTGGTACGGCAACTTGCGGGTGGAGACGGCCTATCAGTTCTTCCGGATGGCAGGCCCCTGGCGGCCCATCGCGTGGACCGTGGGGCTGATGGTCTTCTTTGTGCCTTTCTGGGGCCTGATCTGGGTGCGCGCAAAGACCACGCCGCTGACGTTCACCGTCTTCCTCGCGGTGAGCTTCGCCGGTATCTGGCTGGAGCGGTACCTCCTGGTGGAGCCCTCGGCAGTGGATGCCCCGCCCGCGTTCGGCATCCCTGAGATCGGCATCACGTTGGGATTCCTGGGGCTGTTTCTGCTCTGCTACGGCCTCTTCGCCCACGCCTTCCCGATGGTGAGCCCGCGGCACGCGGAAGACGCGGCGAAGATGGTGCATCACTAGCCACTCCTGCGGCCCCTGGGCCTTAGATTTCCGCCAACCAAGCCCGTTCGGAGCCCAGATGAAGCGTTTCTTCTCCCTGGATACCCAGACCTCGGGCCGGGGCGCTCGACGCCAAGACCAAGGAACGATCGTGATCCCCCGTCTCCGGCGCGCGGTGGCGCGAGTCGAGGAGCTCCCCGCCAGGTGAACGAGCGCGCCGCTCTCTGGCTGGCCGCCGCCGAGGCGGTCGAGGCCGCTCGGCCGGCGGCGTTCGCCACCGTGGCACGGAAACGCGGCTCACTCCCCATGGCCAGCGACGCCAAGATGCTCGTGACCGGGGACGGCGGACGGTGGGGGACCGTGGGCGGAGGCTGCACCGAGGCCGACGTCACCGCCCAGGCCCTGGCGACTCTCGCTACCGGACAGCCGGGTTTCGTCAAACACACGCTCAATGCCGATCTCGTGGGCGACCTGGCGCTGTCCTGCGGCGGCACTGTGGAGTTGTTCGTCGAGCCGCTGCTACCCTCGGGCGAGCTCGTTGCCCTCTGCCGCGCCGTGGGGCAGGGGATTGAACGGCGCCAACCTGCGACGGTGGTCACCGCCCTGGAGTGGGATGAAGGCCCCGCGAAGCTTGCGGTCGTGGCGGGTGAGCGGATGACGGTGGGCCGAGGTGGGCGGCTCCTCGCGGCGTTGGCCGAGCCCCCGTCCGCTCACCGCCCACCGCGCACCCCCCGCCGGGCGTCCCGCCATTCGACCGCCTTCGTGGACGAGCAAGCTGGTTGCTTCGTGGAGCCGATCCAACGCCTGCCGCGGCTCACCATTTTCGGGGCAGGGCACGTCGGCGCCGAGCTCGCGCAACTGGCGGCGCGGGCGGGGTTCTACGTCATCGTGGTGGACGACCGGGCCGAGTTCGCCAACGCCGAGCGGGTCCCCTCGGCGAACGAGATCGTGGTGGAGGACTTTCGGCGCGTGCTGGACCGCATGACGTTCGACGAGGACGATTACGTGATCGCCGCTACCCGTGGCCACAGCTTCGACGCCTACATCATCGAACGGACTGCGAGCTCGGGCGCCGGATACGTCGGCATGCTGGGCAGCAAGCGGAAGCGGGCCGTGATCTGGCGGGCCCTGGAAGCTGCGGGGGTGGACCCTGACGCCTTGAAGCGGGTTCGTTCGCCCATTGGCGTGCATATCGGCGCCGACACGCCAGCCGAGATTGCCGTGTCGGTGGTGGCGGAGCTGGTACGGCTACGGCGGCTCGGCGAGACGGCCTAGCTGACCGGGGGACTCATCCGAGTGAGTCCCTCCCGTTTCATCAGCTCGAAACTCACCGCGTCCGTGAGGGAGAAGTCGTGATCGTGGAACCGCTCGAGCCACTCACTCACGGCGCGAGGAATGACGGTGGGCGTGACCTCGTCTCAACCTGCTCCAGCAACTCTCGGTCCTTGTGGCCCAGGTACACCTGGACCGGTTCCCGGTTGGGCGGCGCCGTGGGCAGGAGCATTCCCTAGGGGCGGCGGAGGCGGCTGAGAAGCTTGCGGAGCGAATCGGCCGGCACCAGGGCCCGGCCAGTGACCGAAAACCCCTCCCACTGCACGGTGATCGAGGGCCCCGGCTCCGCTGCCGCCGCCCGCCCCGCCGCCTCAGGCGGAGCTGCGGGCACCGCGGCGCGCTCCTTGGCAGGCGGTGACCCGCGCTCCTGGACCAACTCGATCGTGAGCCCCGGCCCCAGCACCTGGATGGTCCTCGTCATGACCGCCGGTCCCGTGCCGAACACCGTGGTTCTGAGTGACGGGAGGCCCGGAATGGTTGCCAGGGGACCGCCGAGCCGCCGTTCCGCCTCGGCCGGCGTGACGGTAACCCAGACCTCCTCCGCCATCTCTGCCGCCGGGACCGCCCGTCGAAGGGTGATCGCCGGGGCCGCGCTCGGCACCGGCGCCCCGGTCACGCCCACCACCAGCGCTCCGGTATCCCGTTCGGCTTTGGCTTCTGCCACCGCGAGGTTGGCGCGCGCGCGATCCTGGAGGGTCGCCGGAGCAGCGGGCGCCTCAGCCCTTACCTCCTGTTGCGACACTTGGGTAACCCTCTCCGGCCCCGCCATCTCATCTGCACCGATACCCTGCGCGAGTTGCCTTGCCGCGGGCGGCGCGGCCCGGGTTGTACCAACCCGCATCTCATCTGCCGCGCCTGCCGCCTCTGCCGCGCCGACGGCCGTTGCAGATTCCGGCGCCGCACCGGCGACCCCTGCGGCCGCTGCGCCCCCTCCGGCCCCCAGCACCAGGCTCCGGGCATACCATCCGACGGTCAGCGCCAGTGCCACGCTGGCCGCCCATGCCAGCGCCACGGTTCGCGGGACGCGGAATGGCCGCGCCCGTTGCCGCCTGGCACGCTCGAGCACCGCATCGAACGGCGGTGCCGAAACCCCCGCGGGCCCAGTGGCGCCCAAGAGCGTGTGGGCCCGGTCTCGAATGCGGCGCTCCGCTTCGAGCTGGGCGCGGCACTCCGCGCACTCGGCCAGATGCCGATCCGTGTCCTGCCGCTCTGCCCCGGTGCTGTCCCGCTCCTCGTGGTCGAGGTAGGCGTGCAACTGGCCCTCATCGAGGTGCGTCATGTCCCTCCCGTCATCCCTGCTGCTGCTGCGGTCGCCGCGCCGTTCCCGACACGGCTTCGTGTGCCTCTACCAGCTTCCTCCTGGCCCGGGCCAACGTGGTCCCGATGGCCCCGACCTTGAGCCCCGTCTGGCGCGCGATCTCGGTGTAATCGAATCCCGCGTCCCAGAGGAGCAGGGTTTCTCGATCACGCTCGCTGAGCTGATTCAGGGCGCGCCGGACCGACTCCGCGCGTTCCTTCTCTTCTGCCGCCTCTGCGGCCCCTGCGCCCGCCGCGGCCCCTGCTGCCCCTCCTGCCAGCAGCGTCAGGTGCTTCTTTCGTCGTATCGCCGCCCGCGCCTCGTCCCGGGCCAGGTTCGCCGCAATCGTGAACAGGAAGGCTCGCGGGGTCTCGGGGTCGTGGTCCAGCGCTCGCACGAAGGTCTCCTGGGCCAGATCCTGCGCCTGGTCCGCGTCCCACACCTTGCGGTGCAGGAAGCGGACCAGGTCGGCATAGGTCTCGCGGTACACGACCGCCCAATCCACGCTCACGCGGGCGAGTCTAACGGCAGCGTGGTGCCAGCATCAAGGCGCTCCCTCACCGCCCACGGAAATCCCGCGCTAGCCGTTCGAGCTCGGCCGCGCCCAGCGTCGCTGCGCCGCCCGCATCCAGCGCGATGCTCACGCGCTTGCCCGAGACCAGCACCCGGTCGAACTCGCTCCAATACCTTTTGAGCTCGGGCAGCCGGTCCAGCAGGGCGAAGTAGGCGTCGCTGAACGGCTCCACCCGCGCCGTCCGGAGCGAGTCGGTGTGCAGGAGGTCGGTCCACAAGCCATCCTTCAGGACGAACAACCTGCCCGCGACGTGGCGGCTGGTGGGTCCGTGGGCTCGCCTGGTCACGTCCATTTCATCGGCCGCGAGCGTGACCATGCTCTTGGCCTCGCGATTCATGCGCGCCCGTTCTGCTCGCTCCACCGCGGCCTCACCCGCCGCCGCGGCCGGCGCTATGGCCATCGGGACGACCGCGCGGTCGCGCAGGTCCTGGCGCTGGCGACGCAACACTACTTCCATCGGTTCCTGTACCAGGTACGACGTATACTCGGTAACCAGGCCGTACCTGAGTGCCGTTTCTCGGATCTCGCGCTCCACCTCCGGGTTGGACCCGTTGAGCTTGATGGACTGCGTGAGCGCGCCGATCTTGCGCGCCGCCCACAGCCGCGGGATGTAGTCGTTGTGGCGCTGGTGCGCGGGGAACGTCACGCGCACCTCGAAGCGCTCCGTCCGCCCGGCCCGCCGCCCGGTGAGCACCAACCGACCATTCACCGTCCCTTCTGCGGCACCTGCGCCCCCTGCGGCCCCTCCGTCGTAGCGCCCCAACAACACCAGCTCCTCACCTGCGAACAGATCCGGCAACCGCTGGGGATACAACTCGGTTAGCCTCACCGGTGCCTCGGCGATCTCCAGGTCCGTGAGCACCGGGTGGCTGATCTTGGTGACCAGGCGTCCCAGCGCCTCTTCGACGTCCTCGTTGGGCTGCACGTACTGAGTGCTGCCGCGGCCCGCCGCGCTCAGGCGATCCAGCAGGTAGGTGTTGACATCGTACCCCACGCCGAACGCGAACACGCGCGCGTTGCCGCGCCCACGCTCGGCCAGCTGGGCCAGGCGTTCGGGGTTCTGCTCTCCAACGGACGGAAGGCCATCAGTGAGGAACAGCACCACGTGGAGCCGCTCGGGATCGCCCGAGAGCCGGAAGGCTTCGTCGAGCGCATCCTGAATGTTGGTGCCGCCGCCGGCGGTCAGGCCGTCTACCCAGCGACGAGCATCCGCCACCTCACGGCTGGCGGCCTGCGTCCAGCCCCGCTCATAGGTGGAGACGGTGCTGGAGAATGCGGCCAGGCGGAATCGGTCCTGTCCCCGGAGGGATCCCAGGAGCTGGTTCAAGGCCCGCTTGGCCTGGTCGATCTTGCTCCCGGACATCGAGCCGGAGACGTCCAGCACCACGGTAACGTCCCGCGGGACCCCGGCGGCGTCTGCAGATGCGGGGACTACGGTGAGCATGAAGTAGCCGGCCTCGCCGTTGGGCCGGTGGGTCGCGACACTCATCCCCACCGGGCGCTCGGCCAGCGGCAGTAACATCATGAAGTCGCCGCTGAGCTCCGACGCCGGGCGCACCACCAGGCGTCCGCTGTCCCGTTCTACCCTCAACTCGTGCGTGGGCGAGAACGGATCGCGGAACATGGCGCCCGAGTCGGCCACCAGGCGGAACGCCATCGGCACGGACTCCGGCGTTCGGGTCGGCCCCTGCGCTCCTTCCACGTGGCGCGGTCCGCCGCCATATCGGCCACCGGCCGCGTAGCGGAACTGAAGTGCGTCACCCAAGCGCGGCATCATCTGGGTGTAGCGCAGCGTGACGCGGCGCGTCTCACCGGGATTGATGGGAAACACGCGGGCTCGGATGAGCCCATGCCCTGCCAGCTCGATGAGCGCTGGGTCTTTCTTCCGGCGGACGATCTCTTGGTAGATGGCGCGCGCTCGTTCCGCGTCCATCGTCTCACCCCGGAGTTCTTGGTCACCTTGAAAGAGCGAGTAGTTAGTGAACACCGCTTCGCCGGGCAGGGGGTAGAGGTAGTCGCCCTCACCCAGCCCGCCACCTTGGTTCCTAAACCATTCTTCGACCTCGATCTGGGCCACCCGGCCCACGATCCGGACGTTCACCTCACCGCGGACCTTCACGATGCCGAACTGTGGCTGTCCGGGAGGCGGCTCGATCCACCCCTGGGCATACACGGGAAGGGCAGGTAACGATAGGAACAACAACAGCATGAACGGCCTCATACAGTCCTCGCGTGCCGTGGTTACTGATGAGGACGCTTGAGGGGAGGCGACTTGCACACGTCCCCCGGGGTGGCTGAGCTGGGTAGGGGGTGGGGGGTGGGGGGCTGGGGCGCAGGCCTGCCCCTTGGAACCAGGCGCGTTTTCGAAACCGTCGTTGATCGCGGAGGATGCCCCTTACCGTTGTTCCCCGCCCCTCAGCCGCTCCAGCTCCTTTGCGGCCCGTTCCCGAACAGCCACCCCACCACCGTCGGCGTGAATCAGGAGTTCTACCAGGTCGGCGTAGGTATTGCGCGCCAGGGCGGTATCGCCCAGCGCCAGCGCCGCGTCGGCCCGAATACGCAGGACCTGGGGCCAGGCCGCCTGGTCCACGAAGGCCGCAATGCGCACGAAGCTCTCGGAGGCGTCCAGCGCCTCACGGTGGCGGCCGCCCGCTGCCGCGAGCCGGGTGCGGGACAGCCGCAGTGGCCACAGTGAGGCCGCCAGCGCGAACGGCACCTGCTCGATGCTGAACCGCTGCGTGGCCCGGCGCCAGGTGGCGAGCGCCCCGGCCGTGTCCCCCGCGGCTAGCCGTTCGCGCGCCTCGAGATCGTCCACCAGGCTCTGATGCATGGGCAGTGGATCCGGCTGGGCGTGCAGGTACTGGCGGAGCTGCTGCGTCAGGTCGGCGGCGAGATCCGCGTCCCGGCCCGCAAACCACCGAGCCGCGAGCCACAGGTCCACGATCGAATCGTCCCGCGCTACCCCCAGCCGGCGGGCTGCGGCTTCCACCGTGGCCTCACTCGCCAGGTCCGGGAGCGCCGTGGTGCTGCTCAGGACCATCCACCGGTCCATTTCCACCCGCGGCACCCCGGCGCGGGCGGCGTCCGCCAGCAGCGTCCGGGCCGAGGATTCCCGCCCCGAGCCCAGGAACGCGGCGAGGCGCATCCGGAAGGCGCGCGCCTTCTCATCCCTTCCCACCGCCTGGTTCCACAGGACGTCCACCGCCCGCTGACCCACCGACCGCTCGGCCGGACTCCGGCCGAACTCGCTGGCCACAAAGGCGAGGTTCTCGAGGAACGCGCGAGGGCGTTTGGGGAACGAGGCGATCACCCGCCCGGCCAGCTCGGGCCGGAACAACAGGGTATCCCCCGCCCGCACCAGCTCGGCCAGCACCGAGGTGCTGTCGATCTGGAGGTAACGGCGCATGTAGGTGCGAGTCGCGTCGTCATCGTCCCGCGCGATGGCCAGCGTGATTAGGTGACCCACGGGCGCCGCGAACGCGGGATCGAGCTGCGCGGTTTGACCAAAGGCCGCTTCCGCCTCGGACAGCGGCGTGCCCAGGAGCGGCGTGAAGTGAAACTGCAACTCGCCCAGGGCGAACCAGGCGTCCACGGCTCCGGGGTAGCGGGCCACCAGGTCGCGCATGGTGCGGTCCGCCAGCTCGACGTCCCCGCGCCGGATCAGCGCTTCGTAGGAATCGAGCAGCTGGCGCGAGACCGGATCCAGGCGCTCGCGATACGCCCCCGCGGCACGCAGCGCGGAGCGGATCTGCGCTTCGCCGGGATTGAGCTGCACCAGCGCCAGCATCCGCTTGTAGTGCGCGGGGGCGTAGGTCGAATCCAGCGCGATCACGCGGTCGAAGCGCTCGACCGCGCGATCGTAATTGCCGTGGCGGAAGTCGCGGTCCCCTTGGAAGTAGGCCGCGATCGCCGGCAGGCCTCGCGGTAAGGACGGCGTGGCCCAGCCGCTCCGCTCCCGGGCGATCCGCTCCGCGAAGCCCCTGACCACCAATCCGGAGACCAGCGCATGGAGACTGTCAGCCGGGCCCGCCGTGTCCGCGCTCGCCACCAGCTCGCGACGGGTCGCGTCGTGCACCTGGATGCTGAGCCGCAAGCCCTCAGGCGTGGCGTCGCCGCGCCCCAGCACCGCCAGGTTCGCTCCCATGCCCGCGACCAGCCCGAGAGAGGAGTCGAGCCCCAGGGTCTCCCCACCTGAACGACGGGCCAGCTCTCGACGCACGAACCCGGCCGACAGCACGCGGTGGTCCGGCAAGAGCTCCAACTGCCACGCCAGGGCCTGCGGCAGCACCGAGTCGAGGTCCAGCCCGCGCGCCGTCCCTGTGGTGGCGAACGGCAGCACCGCCACGACCGGCTCGCCGGCCGCCGGAGCGCCCGAGCCTCGCAGGGCGACCCAGCCCGCCACTCCCGCCGCGGCCAGTGCGGCCACCGCGGTCCAGGGTTGCAGCGCGCTCCGGCGCTCGGCACCGATCAGCAAGTCGAGCCACGCGTCCACCGTTTGGGGCCGCCGATCCCGGACCATGGTCAACGGCTCCACCAGGGCCGCTGCCACCCGGCGCCCCAGGTCGGGGCGGCGCGAGCGAAGCTGGGTCGCCAGCTTCGCCGGCTCGAGCGACAGATCGGGCAACTCGCCAGTGAGCGCTTCGAACGCCACAGCCGCCAGGGCATACAGGTCGGCCCGCCCGTCCACGTCGCCCCGGCCGGCGACTTGCTCCGGAGCCATGTACGCCGGCGTTCCCACCGCCACCCCGCTCTGCGTGATCTGGGTGTCTTCCACCAGCTCGGCCCGGGCCACGCCGAAATCGGTGACCAGCCAGCGCCCGGTGGGTTGCTCCAGCAGGATGTTCGACGGCTTGATGTCGCGGTGCACCACCCCACGTGCGTGGGCGAAGGCCAACGCGCTGCCCACCTGCCGCAGCAAGTCGCGCAGCGAGGCGTAGTCCAACCGCCCGGCCCTCGCCAGGTGCTGTTCCAGCGTTTCCCCTTCGATCAACGGCATCACCAGATACGCCACGTCCTCCCGCGCGTCGAACTCGAACACCTGGACGATGTGCGGATGCGAGAGGTGCGCCGCCAGGGCGGCTTCCCGCCGGAACCGGGCCATGCGGACGGGGCTCGCCGCCACATCCTGCGGCAGGACTTTGATGGCGACCTTGGAGCCCAGCTTCCGGTGGCGCCCGACGAACACCGCCCCCATGCCGCCCGCGGCGAGCAACGTCTCGACCGTGTAACGGCCGCCCGTCAGGGTCTCGAGTTGCTCCGGGGTCGGCGTGATCATGACGTAGGAATATCGAATGGTGACCCGGGGAATGTCGAATGACCGAGGAGGATGGCTCGGATCCCGGGGGCGGTCCCGGAACTCACGGAATGAGCCGGCATCCCGGATGCCCCACGTCGTCGGGTCCCAGCTCGGGCCATCTCGAGCACACGAACGGCTTGGCCGGCGCGCCGTCCGGGCGACGACGGCCGTGCAACGCGCAGCTGATCCGGTCATCCTCGAGATACCCGCACGCGGAGATGACCTCGCACTCGATGATATCGGCGCTGGTGCGCTCCACCTTGCACAGGTACGGCGAACGGCGCGCCCGGAGCAGGGCTTCCAGATGGTCGGAGCGTCGCTCGTGGGCCGGGGCCACGATCTCCAGCGTGAGGTCTCGGCAACACGCGGCGCCGCGGGTGTGATCGGCGGTGCGGCAGGGCGCGCCGCGACACGGGTTGCCGCCGTGACGCAGGACCGTTAGGGCCCGGCCTCGGGGCCGTGGGGCTTCGAACTCGAGCCGGCGCCGCCGGCCGCGGTACACGATGGCCGGCGTTCCGTCGCCGTTCCGTAGCGCGGGTGGCGTGGCGGGCTGGCCGGTGGGCGGCATCGGGCCCACGAAGCCATGAGCGGCACACCGGGCGCGACATTGCGGTGCCGGTGCTGCTTCTTCTGCCGCTCCTGCCGCTGCTGCCGCCCCTCCCGCCCTCAAGTACTTGCACGCCACATGCACCACCGCATCCACTACCACGCGGCGTCGCCGCACGTAGGGCGTGCCAAACGAGATCCGTTGGCCGTGGCCCAGGAGCCACGTCGCCAGGGCGTCGCGGCTGGGCCCATCGTCGTCCGGGTCCGCGACGCTCAGGGTCACGCGGAGTTCCCGGCAGTGGCTGCCCAGGCGCCGGCATGCGGGCGCGCGCGACGCCCCGCGCGGCAGATCGGCAGGGTCGGGCATCGGTGTCCGGGTGAGCACGTTGAGGTCGAGAGGATAGAGACCCGCAGCGGAAGCTCTGGAGTCATCCCCCCGAACGCAAGGGAACCGGGCCTACCATGGGGCCGAGGCGGTCTTACATTTGTGCTCGCAGCCACCAACCAGCCCGGCACGCCGTGCCCTCCCGGCAGCGCGCGTGCCCACAACTCACAGGAGGCGTAACCATCATGCGATATCTCATCGCGGCGCTGGGGATCACAGCGCTCGCGTGTGGCGGAAGCGACGAGGCGGGACGCCAGGGTCAACAGCCTGCGCCGCCCTCGGACCGGCCGGCGGCCGCTGCGCCGGCCGCGACCGGCACGGTGCATGAAGTCAAGATGGAGCTCCGCGACGGGAGGTACATCTACGACCCGGTCCAGCTCACCATCAGGGCCGGCGACACGGTCCGGTGGGTCAACATCAGCGGCGGCCCGCACAACGTGGCGTTTTACCAGGACAAGATCCCGGCCGGCGCGGGAGATGTGCTCAATGCGGCCATGCCCAACCGGTTGGGGCCGTGGAACGGGCCGTTGCTGACCGACTCGCTCGCCGCCTACCAGGTCTCGTTCGCCGGCGCACCCGCCGGAACGTACGACTACTTCTGTCTCCCGCACGAAGCGCTGGGCATGAAGGCATCGCTCACCATCCAGCCGTAGTGCCGGCGGGGCGTCAGGTACGGGCTGCTCGTGCCGGAAGCATGGGCGGCCCTATCTTTGATGCGCTCATGAGCGTTGAGCTGCGTTGCTTGGGTCCCCTGGAACTGCGGGTGAACGGCGGGCCGGCGCCGGCGGAGCTGCTGTGGCGCAAGCACCTGGCGCTCCTGGTGTACCTGGCGCGCTCGCCGCGCGGGCGGGCCCGGGAGCATCTCATGGGTCTGCTGTGGCCCGAGAAGGACCAGGACAAGGCCCGCCACTCGTTGAACGAAGCGCTGAGAGTGCTCCGGCGGGTCTTGGGCGACGCGCTCGTGACGAAAGGGGACGTGGTGCGGATCGAGGCGGGAGCGATCGCGAGCGACCTCGATACCCAGGATCGGCCCGGGACCGCCGGCCCGTTTCTCGAAGGCTTCGCGGTGCCGGACGCGCCCGAGTTCGAGGACTGGGTTGCTCGGGAGCGCGAACGGCTTCGTGCCGCCTCGCTCGAAGCGTGGAGCCGATCCGCGGAGCATGCGCTGGCCCAGGGTGACCTGCGGACCGCACGCGAGATGGCGGAGCGGGCGCTGGCGCTCGACCCACGGCACGAGCCCGCGGCGCGCGCCGTGATGCGGGCGTACGCGCTGGACGGCGTGCGGCAGCTGGCGCTGGAGGCCTACGAACGAACCCGCGCCGCGCTGGAGCGGGATCTCGGGACCCGGCCCGAAGCCGCGACCGAGGAGTTGGCCCGGCGCCTGCGCGCGGGCGACGTGGTCCGGATCGGTTCGCCGGTCGCGCGACCGGAGCAGGTGCCCCCACTGGTAGGCGGGGGGCGACGGCTGCTGGCTCGCCTCGCGGCGTTGTGGGACGAGGCCGCCGCCGGTCCGCGTCTCGCCCTGGTACGGGGCGATCCGGGAACCGGGAAGACCCGCTTGCTCGATGAGCTGGCCGCCCGAGCGCGGCTGGAGGGAGCCGTCGTGGCTTACGCCCGCGCCTTGGACGGCGATGCCCCGCAGGACCTGGTGACCGCGTGGCTTCGAAGCGGCCTTTCGATTGCCGAGCTCGCGTCGGCGCCCCCGGGCGCGCTAGCCGCGCTCGCCGTTTTGGATCCTGACCTCGGCACCAGGTTCCCCGGAGCGCGGGACGCCGTACCGATGCCGCTGCACGACGCGCTGGTGGCGGCCATCCAGGCGATCGCCGCCGAGCGCCGCGTGCTGCTCGTGCTGGACGACGCGCACCGAGCAGAGGTCGCCACCATTGGATCCCTGGTCCGGCTGGTCCAGCGCGGCGGGCCCGCACCGCTGTTAGTAGCCGTCGCGGTGGCGACCGCCGCGGCCGCCGCGGCCCCTGCGGCCCTCGACGGTATGAGCGAGCGCGTCGGCCGCGACCTGCGGGGCGTCGAGCTCTCCACGGGCCAGCTGGCGGAGCCGGATGTGGCCGAGTTCGCCGGCTGGGCCGTTCCCGGGTACAGCGGCCCCGAGCGCGACCGGCTTGCCCGGCGCGTCATGGCCGACACCGCCGGCAACGCGTTCCTTGTGACCGAGCTGATGCTCGCCCTGCGCGCGGGGCTCGGCGTCTCCCCGGGAGTGGGAACGGCGTGGCCGGCGGCGCGCCGGACCCTGGACGACACCCTCCCCGGCCAGCTCCCGCCGGCGGTAGCCGCGGCGCTCCGCCTGCGGTACCGCACGCTCAGCGGGCCGGCCCAGCGCGTCCTGGGGGCGTTGGCCGTGCTGGGCGGTCGAACCGCGCCGGCCGCCCTGGCTCGCGCCGCCGAGATCCCGCGGGATGAACTGGACCGGGCATTAGACGAGCTGGAGTGGGCGCGTTGGGTCCAGGGCGACGCGCACGGCTACAGTTTCGTGACGCGCCTGGCGCGCGAAGTCATTCTCAGTGAAATGGTAACCGGCGGTGAACAGCGGCGCATTCGGGAGCGGGCGGCGGGCTGACCGGCTTCGCACGCCGGCGCGCCCCGTGTATTATTGAATCCCGACCGCCGGAAAGAATTCAACCGCGGAGTACGCAGAGTCCGCAGAGGCATGCCCCAATGCTGTTACTACTCGGATTACTCGGGGGCGGAGCGCTGGTGCAAGCGCAGGAGCCGGCGGTTCGGCTGGAGGACAACCAGGCCCGCAACATGTTCGTGATCACCGTGGGGCCGATGGAGATGCCGGCCAGCCACGGAGGCGAGCACGAGATGCACGCGGGCATCTTTCCGCCCGTGACCGGCGTTCGGGTCCCTCGGACGGCGTACCTCTACGGCTTCGACTACGAGATCCGGGATGGCGCGGGACGGCTCCTGCCGCGGGACTTGCTGCACCACCTGAACATCGCGGACGCCGGGCGGCGCGAGCTCTTCCTGCCGATTGCCCACCGCGTCTTTGCCATCGGACGGGAGACGGGACCGCAGTCCATGCCGCGGTGGTTGTTCGGGTATCTGCTGGCTGAGGGACAGGAGTTGGTGGTGTCGGCGATGATGCACAACCCGACCCACCAGAGCTACTCCGGCGTCTCGCTGAACCTGTTCCTCAAGTACGTGCCCGCGTCGCGGCCCTGGCCCCTGTTCAGCGTGTACTCCTGGCAGCTGGACGTGGCGTTTCCCGCCGGGGACAAGTCGTTCGACCTGCCGCCGGGGCGGACCTCGCGCTCGTACGAGGCTCAGCCGGTGATTCCTGGCCGGATCATGGTGATCGCGGGGCACCTGCATCCCTACGCCACCGGGATCACGTTCGAGGATGTGACGGCCGGCCGGGTGATCTGGGAAGGCAAACCCATCAGCGGCGCGCCGGGCGAGCTCAAGGGCGTTACCCTTGGCCGCCTGTACCGCAGGCTGGGCGTCAAGGTTGTCCCGGACCACACGTACCGCGTCACGGTGACCTACGACAACCCCACCGGCCGAACCATTCCGGAAGGCGGCATGGGCGTGGTCGGCGGGTTATTCCTGCCCTCCGGAGACGCGTCGTGGCCCGCGGCCGATCCCGCGGACGAGCTCTACCGCCTGGACCTCATGCACTATCGGCGAGAGCTGCGGGGCAAGTATGCCGACCTGCTTGCCGCGTTCAAGGGAGAGAAGGCCGAGGGCACAGCGCCGCGGGTGCATCAGCATTGACCGGTAGGCGGTGAGCGGTAAGCGGGGGGACGCGAGCCAGCTCTGAGCTGGCGTGGCCCCCACCGCTCAGCGCTCACCGCCCTCATGGCCGCCCACCGTGGCTCTGGTCCGCACGATGGCCCACGCTGCCACGCCGATCACCAGCCCCGCCGTCGCGTCTACCGCGTAGTGCATCTGGCAGTACACGGTCGCCACCGTCAACACGGCGGAGAACCCGACGCACGTCCACCCGACCCAACGCCAGTGAGCAAGGGTCGCGAGGCTCGCCGCCACCGTTGCTGCCACGTGCGACGACGGGAATGCCGCTCCCAGCGATGAGCCCTGCGCCAGCGTGAAGTACACCAATTGCGCACTCCACACGTCGCGGACCGGCCCGGTGGGGTGGGGGAAGGCGTAGTTGGGCCCCGCGACCGGGAACAGCACGAACGCCACGTAGCAGACCACGAACGCCAGCATGATGGCGTAGATCACCTCGCGGGCGCCGTCGCGCCGGCCCCGCGTCCAAAGCAGCAGCGGCGCCAGGATCACCACCAGGTAGTACGCGAAATACGCCAGATGGAGGAGGCCCGACCAGAACACCGAGGGCGAGCGCCGGATCCAGTCGTAGGAGACTTGGCCACCGAACAGGCCCGCCTCCCAGGCCTGCACGATCCGGTCGTTCGCCAGCACGCGATCCCATCCCCGCTGCGCGTTCAACACGCCGAATTCGCCGTAGAACGGGAGCAGCATGATCAGGGGGTAGAAGTCGTGCACCCACCGCGCGAATGGCCGGTCGCGGCCCGGCCCGGCGCACAGGTAGAGGAGGGTGGCGAAGAGGACGTGCATCAGGATGAGCCAGACCGTGCCGCTGGCCACGATCGATCCCCGAACCAGAATGACGGCGGTGACGAAGCCGACGTACGCCAGGAGGAGCCGGTCAACGCTCCTCAGAGCCAGCCGTGGCTCGCGTACCATTCCGCGGTGCTGGGGAGTCCGGTGCGGAGGTCAATGGCGGCCTGCCAGCCCGTGTCCCGGGTGAGCGCCGCCGAGGTACAGGTCCAGGCTTCCGCCAGGAACTCGGCCGCCTTGTCGCGCGACAGGATCGTGGCTCGGCCGGCAGCGTGCGCCGCCGTGCCCCAAGCCCAGAGGATCCAGGTGGTGAGCGGGGCGGGGATCGGGACGAAGCGCGGGGGGCGCGGGGGCCGCCCCAGCGCGGCGCGCGCGGCGGTGAACATCGCCGCCATGGTCTCGCGCCAGGTGGCAATCTCCGGATGACAGGCGAAGTAGCAGCGCCCGGCGCACTCCGGCGCGGTCGCGGCCAGAATGGCGCGCGCCAGATCCTCCACGTGGATGAACGATAGTTCCTGACTTGCCGCCACGTAGCGCGGGATGACGCCCACCCGGGCGAAGCGAAAGGCCCGCAAGGTCTCCGTGTCACGAGGTCCATAGACCGTGGGCGGGCGGACCACGGTCCAGGGAACCGCTCCCGCCCGGACCGCGGCTTCCCCCGCCAGCTTGCTGCGGCCATACTCGCTCACCGGGCGCGGCGGGTCGTTCTCGCTCAAAGGGCGACCCCGTTGCGTGGGCCCGGCGGCGGACAGGCTGCTCACGTAGATCAACCGCTGGAGCCCCGGGGCCACCCGCTGGGCGGTCTCGACCAGCCGCGCCGTGGCGCCGCCGTTCACCGCGTGAAACTCGGCGCGGCTCTTGGCCGCGATCAGCCCCGCGAGGTGAACTACCACGTCGGCCTGGCGGCAGCCCTGCTCCAGCGCCTGGGGCGTGAAGAGATCGCCCGCGATCACGCGCACGGGGCGGTCGCCCAGCACCCGCGCCCCCTTGGCGGGATCGCGCACCAGGCACACCACCTGGTGCCCATCGTGCAGCAGCGCGTCGACCAGATGGGACCCCACAAACCCGGTCGCCCCGGTGACGAACACTCTCACAGCGGGCGGTCGTAGAGGCGGAGCGTCTTGTAAGGCTCGAACCCCATCCGTTCGAGGGCGTTGATCATGGCGGGGTTATCCTCCAGGATCCAGCCGGCCTCCGCCCAACGGTAGCCCAGCGCGTATCCCTTCTCCCAAATCCAGTGGTACATCAGGGCGTCCGCGCCGGTCATGCGGTACTCCTTGAGCAGCCCCAACAGCAGGATGCGAATCCGCGTGATCTTCCGCGCGGTCCACAGAATCTGCACGATGCCCGGCAGCAGCCGGCCGGACCGGTTGGTTTTGAGGGCCACGTTGAGGTCGGGGAGCGCTGCCGCGAAGCCGATCACGTCACCGCCACGCTCCGCGAACACCACCAGGTCCGGCACCACCACCGGCCTGAGCTGCTTGGCGAGGTGATCGATCTCGGCGTCGGTCATGGGGACGAACCCCCAGTTCTTCTCCCACGCCGCGTTGTAGATGCGCTTGATGCGCTCGACCTCGTCGCCGAAGTGCTTCAGGTCCAACCCGCGCAGCCGGATGTTCTTGCGCTCCATCATGAGCCGGGCGGCCCGGATCAGGCGCTCGGGCATCGCCGGGTTGGTGGACTGGTACTGGAACATGTCCTTGGCTTTGGCGAATCCGGCGCGCTCGAGCAGGGCCACGTAATAGGGTGGGTTGTGGGGATTGAGCAGCGTGGGTGGCGTGTCGAAGCCTGCAATCAGCAACCCGCATTCGTCGTTGGTGGAAAACGATGCTGGGCCCCGCATCGCCGTGAGCCCTCGCGCGCGGAGCCAGTCAGCGGCCGCCGCGAACAGGGCATTGGCGACCGCCTGGTCGTCCACACATTCGAAGAACCCGAAGAATCCCACGGAATCGTCGTGGAACTCATTGTGGGCGCGGTTGTGAATCGCGGCGATGCGCCCCACCACGTTGCCGCGTTCTGCCAGGAAGTACCCTGCCTCGGCATGTTGGAAAAAGGGGTTCTTCTTGCGAGACAGCAAGGTCCGCATGTCCCGACGCAACGGGGGGACCCAGTGTGGATCCCCCCGGTATAGACGGTATGGAAAGGCGATGAAGGTGTTGAGGTCGGCGGCCGTCCGAACCGGCCGCACGACCACTCCACCGTTCAAATGACCCCCATCTCCTTGCCCAGCTTGGCGAACGTGTCGATCGCGAAGTCGATCTGGTCCGGAGTGTGGGTGGCCATGAGGCTGGTCCGCAGGCGACACTCCGCCGGCGGGACGGCCGGCGGCACAACCGGGTTGGTGAAGACGCCCGCGTCGAACAGCTTCCGCCAGAAGAGGAAGGTCCGCTCCATGGTGCCGATCAACACCGGAATGATCGGCGTCTCGGTGGCGCCAAGGTCGAAGCCCAACGACTGAAGGCCGGTGCGCAGCCGCCTGGTGTTTTCCCACAGCCGGGCGCGGCGGTCGGGCTCGGCGATCATGACCGCCAGCGCGGCCAGCACGCCCGCGGTGTTGGAGGGCGGGAGCGCGGCCGTGAAGATGAGCGGCCGGCTGTTGTGTTTGAGGTAGTGGATCACCGATTCCGACGCCGCCACGAACCCGCCGATGGAGGCCAGCGACTTGGAGAAGGTGCCCACCATGATGTCCACCTCATCCGTGAGTCCGAAGTGCGCGGCCGTGCCGTCGCCCCTGGGCCCCAAGACGCCCACCGAGTGCGCGTCGTCCAGCGCCAGCGCCGCGCCGTACTTCTGGGTCAGCTTGAGCAGGCTGGGAACATCGGCGATGTCTCCCTCCATCGAGTACACACCGTCCACGATCACCAGCGTCCCCTGCTCGGCGTGCTTCTGAAGCAACCGCTCCAGCTGATGGAGGTTGCCGTGGCCGAACCGCTCGGTCTCGCCGAATGACATCTTGGCGCCGTCCACGATCGAGGCGTGATCCAGCTTGTCGATCAGCACGGCGTCGCCGCGGCCTACCAAACCCGAGATCAGCCCGAGGTTGGCCTGGTATCCGGTGGAGAAGACCAGGGCCGCCTCTTTCCCGAAGAACTCGGCCAGCTGCGCCTCGAGCCGCTCGTGCAGGTCCAGCGTGCCGTTCAGGAACCGGCTGCCGGTGCACCCGGAGCCGTAGCGCTCCAGCGCGGCCTTGGCGGCCTCGAGCACCTTGGGGTGATGGGTGAGGCCCAGGTAGTTGTTGGACCCCATCATCACCTTCTTGTGGCCCTCGATGACGACGACGGTGTCTTCCGATTCGGAGATCGGCTTGAAGTACGGATACAGCCCGGCCGCCTGCACTTCACGCGCCTTCGTGAAGTTCTTGCACTTGTCGAACAGTGCGACGTGCTGTAAGGTCTGAGTGTCCACGGCGCCTCGACCTAGCCTGGAAGAATCGGGTTAAAAGACCGTACGATAGTACCCTCGCTTCTCCGACCGCACAAGATGCGGGTCGCGAGCGTATGCGCGCCCGTCATGCTGTTGTGCACCACCGAGTTGGCGGCGATGCAGGGGACGGGCCATCGGCTCCGGGTTCGCGACGCGCTGTTGTCCGCCGGAGCCGTGGCCCTGTACGCGGCGCCTCACGTGTTCTCGATCAACGACCACCCGCCGAGCTGTGCGCCCTGCGACCGCCGGACGGTGCCGTGGCTCGACCGCTGGGCGATCGTGGAGCCGCGAGACGTGGCCGACGCGGCGAGCACCGTGCTGGTGGCGGCGCTGACGGCGCTGGCGGCGCTCGAGACGGTGGATCTCGTGCGGAGCGGCTCGGCGCACTACGCCGAGGTGGCGTACCTGGCGGAATCCGCGGGCTGGGCGCTGGGTGCCACGGAGTTGATCAAGGCAGCCGTGGCTCGCAAGCGCCCGGTGTTGTACACTGCGGCCGCCGCGGGCGCGGCGGGCGATCTCGATGCCCAGCGGTCCTGGCCGTCGGGACATACCGCCGTGGCCGCGGCGCTGGCCACGAGCTACCTGTTGGCTCCGCGCGAGCAACCGCTTCCCCCGTGGCGGCGCTGGGCCGCGCTGGGCGCCACGCTGTCCGTGGGCGTGCTCCGGGTGGCCGCGGGGCGGCACTTCCCCTCGGACGTGGCCGGCGGGGCCGCGCTGGGCGTGGTGAGCGCGATCACGGTGCGCGCGATCCGTTTTTGATACATGATCAAGAACGCGTCGCGCGGTGATCCGTGGGGCCGAGGCGGGGAGGTTGTTGCGTCATCGGAGGTTCTTTTCTTGGATCAGCGGTGTAGTCTTAGTGTCGACTTTTCTCTGGGGATCTTGATTCGCCGCTTCATGAAGACAGGGTTGACCCAGGCCCTTTCGATCGCTGCCGCGCTGGCGCTGGGTAGCGCGGGCCCGGCCGCGGGGCAGCAACAGCCGCAGAACGAGCGCCTGGTCACGGCCGACGGCGTGCGCCTCGATTTCCCGCCCAACGGCGTCTGGCGGGCTCGCGCCCGCCGGGTGGCGGAGCAGCGCGCGCTGCTGCGGTCGCTGCGACGCATGGCCGCGCTCAACGCCCCGGTCACAGCCGGCGCGGCTGCGGCCGGCGCCGCGGCCGTGGCCGGCGACCTCTGGGTGCCGACCATCCTCGTCCGGTACTCGGATACCGACACCAATGCGCTCCCGAAGCCCGTGCTGTACGACTCCGTGATCTACACCACCACGCCGCTGGCCGGCCGGCCCTATACCCAGCGCACGCTCTACGAGGAGATGTCCAACGGGTTGCTGCGGGTGCGGGGGCAAGTCTACGGCTGGAGCCCGGGGGCCAACGTGCAGACGTACTACCTCGACGCGTGCGGCACCACGGTCAACGCGCTGGATTGTCCGACGGGTCGCTCCCGCATGCACCAGCTGTTCACCAGCGCGCTCCTGGCGTTGGACGACTCCGTCGACTTCGGCCAGTACGACAACGATGGTCCCGACCGCATCCCCAACTCGGGCGACGACGACAGCTTCGTAGATGTGGTGCAGTTCGTGCAGCCGGTGGTGGGTGGCGAGTGCGGGGGGCGGGGGGTGTGGGCTCATAAGTTTACCCTTCAGAACATTGGCGGGCTCTTCATCAGCAACGACGCCGGGCCCAAGGGCGCCATCAGGGTGGGACCCTATCACCTCGTGGGCGGGGTGGGCGGGGTTACGTGCACCAACGTCACCGAGATCATGGGCATCGGGACCGCCAGCCACGAACTGGGGCACGGGCTCGGGCTTCCCGACCTCTACGACGTGAGCGGGCAGACCCAGGGCGTGGGCGAGTGGGGGCTCATGGGATCGGCCAACTACCGCAGTCTCGTCAGCCCCGGCCACTTCGAGGCCTGGTCCAAGGAGCAGCTGGGCTGGGTCGTGGTGCGCGAGCTGACCGCCACCGGCATCTACCGGCTGGGGCCGGTGGTCACCGGTGATACGGTGATGTTGATTCGGCCGCGGGCCGCCAACCCGCGGGGCGAGTACTTCCTGCTCGAGAACAAGCAAGCGGTGGGGTCGGATGTTCCCAACATGACGGTGGGGAGCAGCCGCACCGGTCCCAAGATCGGTGGCCTGCTGGTGTGGCACGTTGACTCCCTCAAGGTCGCCCTCGCGCGTCCCTACAACTCGGTCAACTCCGGTTCCCCCCACGGCGTGGCGCTGGTGCAGGCGGACGGCTTGCAGCATCTGGATCAGCAGAGCCCCCCCAACGGCAGCGGCAATCGGGGCGATGCCGGTGACGCGTATCCCGGCACCACCCAGAACCGAACGCTCTCCCGAACCACCACGCCGGCCGCCGTGAAGCACTGGGACGGGGCCTTCGCGGGCTTCGGACTGATGGCCATCGCCCAGGACGTTCCCAACGGCGCCATGTCGTTCCGCTTCGGTTTCGCCACCGTGATCCGAGCCAGCGACACCCTGGCCCAAGTCATAGTGAGCGGCACGTCCTACCGCTGGTATGAGGATGTGATCAGTCCGGACAGCGTGGTGACCGTGAGCGTGGCGGACTCCCAGCAGTCCGCGGACGGCCGCGCCTGGTTCCGGTTCGCGTCCTGGTCGGACGGTGGCGCGCGCCAGCACACCATCACGGCGACGACGGTCGGGGACGCGCTGATAGCCAACCTCGACGCCCACTACCAGCTCCTGGTCACCCGGGCGGGGACGGGCACCGTCGCCACCAGCCCGGCCGCAGAGCTGGAAACGGGAACGTTCTTCCCGGGCGGCACCGCCGTCACGCTGATCGCCACCAGCGGACCGGACTCCGCGTTCGACGGCTGGTCCGGCGACACCACCACGAGCAGCGGCACGCTGGTGCTCACCATGCGGCGCCCCTACACGCTGTCTGCCCGCTTCGTCCCGGTGCTGCTCGCGCCCACTGAGCCTCCTCCCAAAGCGATCATGGGCGCGCCGTACAGCTATGACGTTCCGGTGCAAGGCGGCACCGGGATCTATGGGTGGTCGATCCAGAGCGGACGGCTGCCGGCCGGTATGTTCCTGAATACCAACGGCCGCTTAGGCGGCACGCCGGAGGCCGTGGGGACGTTCGATGTCACGCTGAGCGTGCGCTCGGGGTCACAGATGCTGGCGATTCCGCTTCGCATCGTGGTCGAGGCTCCGGTGATCGCGCTGGATGCCGTGGTGGGTCAACTGCTCAAGCTGGGAGCCCGGCTGACGGAGGACGAGGTGCGGTACTTCGATCTCCTGGGAAACCGGAACACCCGGCTCGACCTGGGCGACTTCCTGGCGTGGGTGAAGACGACCGGCGTCAAACCCTCGGCCGAGGTGATGGCGCGGGTGAGCGCCGCGGCTGTTGCCCGGAGGGAAGGGCGATGAGGCGCTGGCTCTGGTTGGCGGTGTCCGCGATGGGCCTCTCCTGCGATGGGCCCACGGCCGGCGAAGTAACACTCTCGCTCAACACGCCCAACGTGGACGACGGAGCCGTGGCCTTCACCCTCACCGTCCCGGCGCCCAACGAGATCACAGGGGCGAGCGCGGCGTGCGGCGGGTGCGAGGTGTTCGCTACCCGGGTGAGCGCCACCGAGCTGCGCGGGATCGTCACCGGCGATCTCGCGGCGGGCCCGTTGGTGCGGCTGGGCGTGTCCCAGGCGGGGCCGCACCAGGCGTACCGGGCGCAGGTGCTCGCGGTGGCCACCCGCCAGTTCGCCGAGCGGGCGGCCACGCGCTATACTCTGTCCGTCCAACCATGACATCCTCTAGGCAGATCGCGGCGTTCCTCGCCCTTGGGGTGGTGTGCCTCGCCGCCGGCGCTCCGCCGCTGGCCGGCCAGCAGCGCCGAGTCGAGCAGCTCTACACGACGGACGGCCTCCGGCTGGATTTCCCGCCGGACGGCGTGTGGCGGGTGAAGGCGCGGCAGGTGGCGGAGACCCGTGCGCGGCTCTGGGCCCAGGGTGGGTTCCGGGCGCTCGAGGCCGAGCAGGCGGCGGTGGTCGGCGGTGTCCTGAAGGACACGCTTTTCGTACCATCGTTCCTCGTCGGATTCAGCAACACGGACACGACTGCTCTCCCGAAACGCGGGCAGTACGACTCGATCTTCTACGGCGATGCGCCCATTGCCGGGCGTGCGTACACCCTGAACACGTTTTACAAGGAGATGTCGAACGGGGTCTTCAAGGTCGCCGGTCAGACCTATCACTGGGTGAAGGGAGACAGTCTCAACACGTACTACTTGAATCCGCCCAACTGCCCCACCGATCCGCTGGGCTGTTCCCAGGGCCGCTCGCGCTTGCGCGAGTTGTTCGTCAAGGCACTCGCTCAGTACGATGCCACGATCAACTTTGCCCAGTTCGACAACAGCGGACCTGACGGGGTGCCGAATACCGCCGACGACGACGGGGTGGTGGATCTAGTGCAATTCGTGCAGTCCCTGCGCGGCGCGGAGTGCAGCGGCACCGGGTACAACGCCCACCGCTTCTCGCTCGCCGGCTTGGGCGGTCAGTACACCACCGCCGATCCCTCGGCCAAGGGCGGCAACGTCAGGATCGACTCGTACCTGCTTGTGTCGGGTGTCGGCGGCACCACCTGCGTCAACGATGCCGCGATCATGGCCGTCGGCACCTCGGCCCACGAGATGGGGCACGGACTAGGGCTGCCGGACCTCTACGACGTAAGCCTCGCCACCCAGGGCGTGGGCGAGTGGTCGTTGATGGGTTCGGGGAATTACACCAGCCTCAGCAGCCCAGCGCACCTCGACGCCTGGTCAATGCTCCGGTTGGGGTGGGTCACGGCCCGCGAGCTGACCACGGCGGGCACCTACACCGTGGGGCAGGTGCAGACCGCGGACACGGTCTTCGTGGTTCGGCCGCTGGGTTCCAATCCCAACAATGAGTACTTCCTGCTGGAGAACAAGCAGGCCCGTCAGTCGGACACCTCCAACATGAAGACCGGCGGGTCTCAGGGGCCCAAGCTGGGCGGCCTCCTGGTGTGGCACATCGACTCGACCAAGACCGACGCTACCGACGTCAACTTCAACCAGGTGAACGCCGGCTCGATCCACGGAGTCGCCTTGGTGCAGGCGGACGGGCTGCGCGAGCTGGACAAACCGCAAGGCTCGGGCGGCGACCGGGGCGACGCCGGCGATCCCTATCCCGGCTCGACGGTCAACCGGAAGTTCTCCTACGGGACCAACCCCAAGGCCGTGAAGAACAGCGACACCACGGCCTTCGTGGGCTTCGAGCTCGATTCGGTGACCATGCGGTCCGACAGCATCATGGTCTTCAAACTGGCGTTCGGCGGCCCCACGGTGGTCCGGGCCACCGACACGCTGGCAGAGGTGAGTGTGGACGGGACCAAGTATCGTCGCTTCTCCCAACTCTTGGCCCCGGGTTCGACCCACACCATCGCCATCGACTCGGCCCAGGTCACGGCCGACGGCCTGCGCCAGTACATCTTCCAGTCATGGTCCGACGGGGGCGGCCGCTCGCACGACATCACCGGGAAGCTGGCCGGCGACTCGATCTCGGCCGCGGTGAGCACGCGGCTGCGGGTTCGGGCGACGACATCCGGGGGTGGAACCATTACGTCCTACCCGGCGGGCGACGTGGCATCTGGCGTGTACGTCCTTAAGGACTCCACGTTCTCTCTCAAGGCGACCCCTAGCTCGGGCAAGATCTTCGGCGGCTGGTCGGGCGACACCACCAGCAGCGCCGACTCGATCCGCCTTACGGTGTCCAAGCCGTACACCCTGACCGCCGTGTTCTTCGATCCGCTGGCTGCGTCAGCGGGCACACCCCCGGCGCCGGTGATGGGGAAGTCCTATTCGCACTCCCTCACGGCGACCGGCGGCACTGGCTCCTACAGCTGGCAGGTGGCCAGCGGCGCGCTCCCCGATGGCCTCACGCTCAGCACCGCCGGCGCCATCAGCGGCATCCCGTCCAAGACGGGAGGCTTCACGGCTACGGCGCGGGTGACGTCCGGCTCCCAGACGGCCGACCTGACGGTCTCGCTCACCGTCACGGCTCCGGCGCTGATCACGGCGGATGTGGTCTCACAGATCCTGGGCACCCGCCAGCCGTTGTCGGCGGACGATCTCAAATACCTGGACCTGTTGGGTAACAACAGCGGCGGGTTCGACGTGGGCGACTTCCTGGCCTGGGTCAACTCCACCGGCGCGCAGCAGGCTCCCGAAATCGCGGCGGCTCTGGCCCGGCTCACCCCGCCGGCGGCACCGGTCACGTCGGCCGCGAAGGGCAGGGAAAAGCCGTGAGGCGACGACTCGGTGCGACGGTGTTGCTCGCGCTGGCGGCCCTTACGGTAGGGAGCTGCGAGCCCGGCCCGGTGGCAGGCGACCTCACCTTGTCACTGGTAACGCCCAACAGCGACGACGGCGCCATCCTGGTGCGCGTGTTCGCGTCCGCGCCAATGGAAGTGACCAATGCGGTGGTCGCGTGCGGGAACTGCCGCCTCTTCAAGGAACAGCCGAGCCCCTCCGAGCTGCGCGCGGTCGTGACGGGGGATCTGGTCGCGGGACCGCTGCTCCGGGTATCCGTGACCGACACCAAGACGCCCAGCTCGTACACGGTGCAGATCCAACAGGTCGCGAGCCGGACGTATCAGGTCCGCTCAACCAGCGGGTACTCGTTGACGATCCAGTAGGCCGCTCAGGTTCCTCAGGGTAGTCTCACCAGAAGCCAGCGCGTCCCGCCCGCCGTCTGGTCCTCGCCGGCCCAGCGGTAGGTGCGGAGCCGAATGGTGTCCCCGGCCAATGTCCCGGTCATCTGGCCCATCGGTTCGGTCTGCTCACGCGCCTTCACGGTAAGATAGACCATGCCGCCCGCGTCCAGGCGCCCGCGCGTGGGCTCGAAGAGCGACTGCTCGATCCCCACGTTCCCCTGCATGAGGAAGGCCACGCGCACTCGGAAGGACGGGCCTGCCACTGAGTCAATCGCGAGCTCGAGGATGGGTCCGCGTCGCTCCTGGCCCTCCGCGCGCAGGGCCCACGAGCCCGCCAGCCCCGCCGGGGCCTGTAGCGCGACGCCAGCCGCCGGGGACGCCGGCGTGGTTTCGGCGGCGGGGGCTGTGCCCCTCTGCTCGCCGCCCGCCGGCACTGCGGCGGGGCGGGGGCTCCCGCCGCAACCCACCAGGGCGGTGACGATGGCCAGCAGCAGAAGGGCAACCCAGCGGCCGGGGTCCATGGTTGACTCAAGCTAAGCGCACGGCCCACTGAGCGGCAGCAGGTTGGCTGCCGCTCCTGCCGCTGTGGCGATACCTTCGTCTCCCCTCTTCCATTTTGGATCCCCGCATGAGCCCTGAGCCGGCGCGCGAAGCCCAGTCCGGTCTCGACCCCTGGACCGTGGCCGAGTTGCCTGCGCCGCCCAACCCCAAGGGCCTGGCCTGGATCGGCACCGTGGGGCCCGGCGTGATCGTGCTGGGCGCATCCATCGGCAGCGGCGAGTTCCTGCTGGGGCCGACGGCGTTCGTCCGCTACGGGCTCACGTTGTTGTGGGTGACGCTGGTCGCCGGGTTCTTGCAAACGGTGCTCAACACCGAGTTGATGCGCTATACCATGGCCACCGGCGAGCCCATCTTCACCGGCTTCATGCGCACCCAGCCCCGGGCCACCTTCTGGGCCTGGGTCTACAGCATCCTGTACTTCCTCCAGATCGGCTGGCCCGGCTGGGCCGGGGCGGCCGCCGGCGCGATCTACTTCCTGGTAGCCAAGCGGCTGGCGGGTCCGGCCGAGGCCAACCTGGTGTATGCCATCGGAGTGGGAACCTTTCTCGTGTGCGTGCTGGTCTTGCTCATTGGCCGGCGCATCGAGCGCACGCTGGAAGTCCTGAATTGGGTGCTCGTGGTGTGCATCATCGGCGGATTTCTGATCCTGGCGATCGTGCTCGTCCCGCCTGCCACGTGGCTTGCCGGAATCACGGGCTTCTTCGGCTTCGATCCGGCTACCGGCAGGTTCGCCTTGCTGCCCGAGGGGGTGGACTTCTTTCTGCTCGGCGCGTTCGCCGCCTACTCCGGCGCCGGCGGGGTCATCAACCTCACACTCTCCAACTGGGCGCGCGACAAGGGCTACGGCATGAGCCAGATGGCCGGCTACATCCCGGCCGCGGTGGGCGGGAAGCGGGTCCACCTCGCGCACACCGGATTCACGTTCCGGCCGAGCCCCGAATCGCTGGCGCGGTGGCGGGGCTGGTGGCGAATCGTCCGAGCCGATCAATGGGGCATCTATTTCACCGGCGCGCTGGCGGGGATGGGTCTCCCCGCGCTGCTCTACGTGGCGTTCGTGCCGGCCGGGAGCGACATCCGCGGGCTCGGCATCGCCGCTACGCTGGCGTACGCCGTGCTGGACCGCGCGGGGGGCGCGCTGCTGGCGGGGGCGGTGGCCCTGCTCGGCGCCTGGATTCTGTTCAAGACCCAGCTGGACGTATTGGAAGGCATGGTGCGGGTGATCACCGACATCCTGTGGACCGGCAGCCGCCGGCTGCGCGCCGCGAAGGGCGTGGATGTTCGGGTAGTCTACTACGCGGTGCTCGCGGTGGTGGTCCTCTGGGGCATCCTCGCCCTCAAGCTCACACAGCCCATCGTCCTCCTGCAGCTGGGCGCCAACATGGCCGGGGTGACGTTCATCGTCTCGTCGCTGCACTTGCTCTACGTCAATACCACGCTGCTTCCGCCTGAGATCCGGCCCTCGGCGTGGCGCCGCCTGGCGCTGGTGGCGACGGCCGTCTTCTATGGTGCGTTCGTCGCCCTCTGGTTGACGAACCTCACCTAGCCCCCAAGACGCTCCCCGTGGCTCGACCGTTCGTCATTGCCATGCGAGAGGGCAGACGGCCCGACAGTACGCCGCTCAACGCGCCGATGACCACGCTCGCGCCGGCGCCGCCTCTGCCGAGCCGGAACTGAGTGGCGCCTACGCCCACACAACCGGCACGCGGTAGGGCTCGAACCGGCGGTCCGAGGTGAGGATGGTGAGGCCTTCGTCTATAGCCTGGACGATGAGGAGCCGGTCGAACGGATCGCGGTGGTGCGGCGGCAGGTCGCACAGCAGGTCGCCATGACGCACGGACGCCGCCAGCGGATGGAAGCCGTACGCGTTTATCACCTCTTCGACCGTATCCGCCATCTTGAGCTTTCCCAGGGCCTGCTTGATCGCGATCTCCCAAGCGCTCACGGCGCTGACCACGACGACATCGGCCTGCTGGACCGTTCGTATCGCAGCAGGCCGAAGCTCTCCCGCGTGCCACCACAGCAGGGCATTCGTGTCGAGGAGCAACCTCACAGGGGCTCTTCGAACAGCCGCTGCACTTCGGGCGGCAGTGGCGCGTCGAAGTCCGGCGCTATCCAGACCTTGCCCTTGCCTTTCCCGGGCACACGGAGCTGACGGGTGTCCGCGGGTGCCAGCGGCACCAGGCGAGCCTTGGGTTTGCCGGACTTGGCGATGACGATCTCCCGGCCCCGCGCGGCCTCTTCCACCAGCGCCGAGAGGTGCGTCTTGGCGTCGTAGAGGCTCACCGGCTCTCGGAGAAGCTTCGCCTTGGGTTTCTTCCGCTTCTCGTACTTGGCCATAGTCGCGCTCGCTTGGCCATAATCGCGCTCGCTTCCTTGGCCGCAATCCTAACGCACTTGACCAAATTGGTCAAGCTAGGTGGGGTGCCGGCCGGAGGTGCTGCGGCTGGCTCGAGGCGGGGAGGGGCATCGCCGGGGACGCCCCAGGCTCTAGGCGGGCGGGCGCAGACCCGTCTATCTTCCGGCGTTCGCGATTCGGGGCGGTAGCTCAGTTGGGAGAGCACCGGCTTTGCAAGCCGGGGGTCGAGGGTTCGAATCCCTTCCGCTCCACTTCCCGTTCATCGAAGCCTGGATGCTGGGCCAGGCCGGCCGCGCGTGGACTCGGTGCTGGTGCGACCCGGGGAGAGGACGACCGTGGTTTCACGGCGGGGCAGGCGGGGAGGTACGCCTACCGGGCCCAGGCCGGTCGGGTGGACTGGAATGTCCGCCATCGCGAGCAGGCGCTCGGCGCCTTCATCGTGGCTCATCGCGGCTCGGGTAACCGCCGGGAATGACTTCGTGGTGGCGTCGCGCACGCCGCTGTTCGACCTGTCCGAATTCGAGCCGGCGTCGCCGCACGCCAACTACGACATCTCGCCGGATGGAACCAGCTTCGCTTTCGTGCACCAGGGCGCGCTCTCCGAAATGGTCTTGGTGCTCAACTGGACGGAAGAGGTGCGGCGGCTGAGTGCCGGGAGAGCCCCATGACCGGCCGGTCCAAGGAGTGTTTGGATCCGGTGCTTGACTGTCATGACCAGTTATGACTAGTATATGACCATGAACAAGCGATCGGAAAAGACGGTCCGCGTCGCCGAACTCAAGGCGCGACTGAGCGAATACTTGCGGGTCGTGCGGCAGGGGCGCTCCATCACCGTCTGCGATCGCGAGACGCCCGTGGCGCGGCTGGTTCCGGTGGACCGGGTGAGCGAGCCCCTGAGCGTGCGCCGGCCGCTCCGCGGGCTGCACGACGTCGCGCTCCCGGCGCCCTTGGGGCGGCGGGTCGACAGTCTGGCCGCGTTGCTGGAGGAGCGGCAGCCGGCGCGGTGATCGCCTACCTCGACCCGTCGGTGGTGCTGCGCCTCGTCCTGGGCGAACCCGACCGCCTCTCGGAGTGGGAGGCGCTGAGTGGCGCGGTGGCCAGCGCGCTGACCGAGGTCGAGTGCTTGCGCACCCTCGATCGGCTGGCGCGCGCCGGGGTCCTCCAGGCCGAGGATCTCGCGGATCGGCGAACGGCGGTCTACCAGCTGCTCGAAGGGGTGGAAGTGGTGGACGTGGGGCGGCCGATTCTCCGCCGTGCCTCCGGGCCGTTTCCCACGCCCCTGGGGACCCTTGACGCCATCCACCTGGCGAGCGCCATGGCCTGGAGGGAAGCGCGCAGTCAGGAGCTCCTGATGGCCACCCATGATCGGGGCCTCGGGACCGCGGCCCGGGCCATGGGCTTTCGAGTTGCGGGGCTCTGACCGCCTCGCCATTGACGTGACCGCCACTTAGCGTCTCGCCGTGGCCCTCGTCCGGCAGGACGGGTGGCTCATCGAAGACCGAGCCACGCTCGTCGAATCGTCGTTCCTCCTGGGCCTCTAAAAAAAGGCAGTACGATCGACTGGTCGGCGTGCCGTTCCCCCGGCGTTGGCGAACGGACCCGAGCTGTGACCGGTATCCCGCAACGCCTGGTCGCCGCCCTGGCCCACCGCTACCTGCTCGAGCGCGAGCTGGGTGCCGGCGGGATGGCCACGGTCTACCTCGCCGAGGATGTGAAGCACCGGCGCCGGGTCGCCATCAAGGTCCTGCGGCCCGAGCTGGCCGCCGCGCTGGGCGCCGAGCGCTTCCTGCGCGAGATCGAGACCACCGCCAATCTCCGGCACCCGCACATCCTGCCGCTCTACGACTCGGGCGAGGCGGCTGGCTTCCTCTTCTACGTCATGCCGTTCGTCGAAGGTGAATCCCTCCGCGACCGGCTCGGCCGCGAGAAGCAGCTTCCCATCGGCGACGCATTGGCCATCGCGCGCGAAGTGGCCGACGCCCTGGGCTATGCCCATGCCCGCGGGGTGGTCCATCGGGACATCAAGCCGGAGAACATCCTGCTCGAGGGCGGGCACGCAGTGGTTGCCGACTTCGGGATCGCCCGGGCCCAGTGGTACAGCGATGTGGGCTGGAACCAGTGGTCGTCCGGCGACGCCGCGGCGGCGCGTGCGTCCGCGCTCAGGGCCATCGCGCTCGATAGCGCGTTCTACAAGCCCTACCACATGCTCGCATGGATCGAAGCCGATGCGGGCAATGCTCCCGCGGCCCGGGAGGCGCTGGCACGCGCCGCGGCGGTCGCCGGGGGCGATTTCTGGTTGCGCCAGACTCTGGAGGGCTTCATCCTGGCCCGGTCGGGCGATGCCGCCGGCGCCCGTCGCGTGGTGCGGGCGATGGGCCGCGATCCCCACCTGGCGCAGCGGGCCATGCTGCTCCACGTGCTGGGCGTTCGCGACTCCATGTACGCGCTCTTCGAGCGCGCGATCGATGCCCGGGACGCCGACGCAATCTGGATCCTCAACTCGGCGCCCTTCCTCCGTCCGCTCCGCCGCGACCCGCGGTATCAGCCACTGCTGGAGCGGATGGGCCTGCCGGAGAGCCTGCGGCGATGTTGTGCCGAAGGGTCCCTCCGTTACCACAGCGTCACGCAACCGTTACGTTGTCCCCTAGCCTTTAGCACCAGCCATTCCGTGCTGCGCATGGGTCACCGGATCCTGGTGGTTGACGACGAACGCGACATCACCGCGCTTGTGGCGTACCACCTCGCCAAGGCCGGCTACCGAGTGTCTACCGCGTCGAGCGGGCCGGAGGCCCTGAAGTCGGCCGCCGACGAACGGCCGGACCTCGTGGTGCTGGATCTCATGCTGCCGGGCCTCTCGGGGTACGAGGTACTTCAGGAACTGCGGCGCCGAGAGGAGACGCGGGAGATCGGCGTGGTCGTGCTGACCGCCCGTCGTGAGGAAGGCGACCGCATCAAGGGCCTGGAGCTGGGCGCGGACGATTACCTGGTCAAGCCGTTCTCGCCGCAGGAGCTGGTGCTCCGGATCGCGGCCGTCTTGCGCCGCCTGGCCAGCCCCGCGGTCGCCTCCGGCTCGGTGCTGACCGCCGGACCGCTGGTCATAGACCGGGCCGCGCACCGGGTGGCCGTGGAGGGCAAAGAGATCGAACTCACGGCCACCGAGTACAATCTGCTGTTGTTGCTCGCGGAGCGGCGTGGGCGGGTCCAGTCCCGCTCGCAGCTGCTCGAAAGCGTCTGGAAGGCGAACCCCACGATCCAAACCCGGACGGTGGACATGCATATGCAGCGGCTCCGGGCCAAGCTGGGGTCGGCCGCGTCGTTCCTTGAGACGGTCCGCGGGTTCGGCTATCGGTTCCGGTCGGCCGAACCTGCCAAACGGCGCGGCGCGTAGGAGTCCCGCACCGCTTCCAACGTCGAAACCCGACGTTCCCGCGTCGCAACCCGACGTTCCCGATCGTTACCGTCCGTAGGGTCTGGTGTGACCAGTTCGTGATCGTGCGCGGGGATACTATCTCGGCTTCTGAAGAAGCGGGATCCCATGATGCGTTATCCCCTGCTCCTCGCCATCGTCGCCAGCACCGCAAGCAGCTCCTTAGCGGCGCAGGCGCTCAGTTCGACAGTCCTCCGAGCCGGCGGCGCTTCCGAGGCTGGGCGCGTCGTTGGTCGCGTGCTGGACGGGGCGCAGGGAGCGCCGCTGGCGGGCGTCGCAGTCGTGGTGGACGGGACCGGCTTGCAGACGGTGACTGGTGTGGACGGGAGGTACGTCCTGCCCCAGGTGCCCGCGGGGACCCAGGATCTCCGGTTCCGGCGCATCGGCTACAAGGCCAAGCGGGTCTCCGGCGTCCAGGTCCCCGCCGGCGGCGCCGTGGAGCAGGACGCCACGCTGGAATCGCAGATCGTACAGCTGGAAGAGATCGTGGTGGTGAGCGCGGCCGCCGAGCACGGCTCCGTGAGCCGCGCGCTGGAGGAGCAACGGCTCGCCGCGCACATCATCAACGCCGTGAGCATGGCGCAGATCGAGAAGAGTCCGGACGGGGACGCGGGCCAGGCCGCTCAGCGCGTGAGCGGCGTTACGGTGCAGGACGGAAAGTTCGTGTTCGTCCGCGGGCTGGGCGAGCGCTACACCACCACCTCGCTCAATGGCGCTCGGGTGCCGAGCCCGGAGCCGGAGCGCCGGGAAGTGCCGCTGGACCTGTTCCCCACCAGCCTGCTCGAAGGGATCACCACGTCCAAGACCTTCACGCCGGACCAGCCGGGGGACTTCAGTGGTGCGGAGGTGGATCTCCGCACGCGCGAGTTCACGCTTCGACGTACGATCTCGCTGTCCACCTCGGTGGGGTTCAACGACGCGATTGTTGGCCGCCAGGTATCGCTGGCCCCAACCGTCGGGCTGGAGTGGCTGGGCTTTGCCGGTGCCGAGCGCCAGTTGCCCGAAGTCGCGCGTCAGGCCGGCGACCTCCGAGGTGCCAGCCAGGCGGACATCAACACCATCATCGGCTCCTTCCGCAACGCCTGGTCGGCCACGCCAGCCACCGGCACACCGTCGGGCTCAGTGGGACTGTCGGTCGGTGGCGAGGACGCGATCTTGGGCCTGCCCCTCGGATACGTCGGCTCCATCACCTATGGGTACGGGCCCGAAATCCGGCAGGGCGAGCGCCGGGCCCTGGCCGTGCCCGCCGCCGGCGGCGGGACTCGGCCGCAGAACGAGTACACCGGGTCCACCGCCCGGACCAGCGTGCTGTGGGGTGGGCTGCTCAACCTGAGCACGCGGGTGGGCGCGGCCTCGAAGCTCTCGTTCAACAACCTGTACGATCGCAGCGCCGAGAACGAGGCCACGCGACTGGTAGGGACAAACGAGGAATTCGGGCGCGACTTCGACATCACCAGGCTCACGTTCACCGAGCGGACCGTGAGGTCGAATCAGATCGCCGGCGACCACCTGCTGTTCGGGCGCCACGAGCTCGACTGGTCGGCCACGTTCACGGGGGTGAGCCGAAACGAGCCGGACCGCTCCGACCTGGTGTACGAGGTGCGGCGCGACTCGACGACCGGAGCGGTAACGCCGGTGGGATGGTGGGGCGCGCCGCGTTCCGCGGTTCGGACCTTCAGCACGCTGACCGAGCACAGCCGCGCCGTTCGCTCCAGCCTCCGGCTAGCGGTGGGCTCGCCCGGCTCCCCTGTGGGGTTCAAGTTCGGTGGCGCCTTCCGCCGCACCCACCGGGAGGCGGACAGCCGCGCCTTCGACGTTATCAACCTGCTGCTGGATGACGCCGACCGGGCGAAACCGGCGGAGGAGATCTTCGACGGGACCTACGCCGCGCAGAGCCGGTTGTGGCTCTTCATCAACGCCAACGGCGGGCGGTACACCGCAACCGACGAGAACCTGGCCGGGTTCGGGCAGCTGGAGTGGCCGCTCGGGCCGGCCGTGCGCGTGATCGCGGGCGCCAGGGTGGAGCGGGCTCGGCTGGACGTGGAGAGCCTTTCTCCGCAAGGCGTTGCCACCAGCGCCCGGCTGGACAACACCGACCTCTTGCCGGCGCTTTCGCTCACCGTGGCGCTGGCCGAACGCCAGAACCTTCGGGCGTCCGTGAGCCGGACCCTGTCCCGGCCCGAGTACCGCGAGCTGTCGCCCGTGAGCTACTTCGAGGTCATCGGGGGAATGACCGTCTTCGGCAATCCCAACCTGAAGCGCGCCCGCATCCAGAACGCCGACCTGCGTTGGGAGTGGTTCCCCAACGCCGGCGAGGTGATCAGCGTCGGGATCTTCGCCAAGCGGTTCGCAGCGCCGATCGAACGGGTCATCGTGGCCACGACGGGGGCCTCGGCCCTCAGTTACGTCAACGCCGAGGGCGCCCATAACTACGGGACGGAGTTCGAGCTGCGGAAGTCGCTGGCGCGGTTGAGCGAGGCGCTGTCCCCGTTCGAGGTCTTCGGCAATCTGACGCTGATGCGGAGCCGCATCACGCCGGGCAACGACACCATCTCGGCGCTCACCAGCACCGATCGGCCCATGGTGGGACAGGCCGAGTACGTGGTGAACGCGGGGGTGGGCTACGTGCACCCCTCATCGGATCTGAGCGCCACCGTGCTGTACAACGTCGTGGGTCCGCGGATCGCGGAGGCCGGCGTCCAACCGCTTCCCGACACATATGACCAAGCCCGTCACGTGGTGGATGCCGCCCTTCGGGTGCCGCTGTTCCGCGGGGTGTCCCTGAAGCTGGACGCCAAGAACCTGCTCGACGCTCCGTACCGGACGGTGCAGGGGAGCGTGGTCCGGCGGGAATACCGGAGCGGGCGAACCTTCGCCCTGGGGTTGAGCTGGAGCCCGACCCGCTGAGCGCGTGACGCGCCGCCGGCGTCGATCGTGGCGAGACTGTGACGGTTGCGTGGTCCCGTCGCGATGCCGGAATGCTTAGTTCCTTCCCGGACCTTCCGTCGCGACCCCGCGACCCTACGGAACCCTTCATTGGATGAGGACCTGAGGATGCGCAAGGAACTACGAACCAGCGGCCGGTGGGCTGCGGCCGCGATCGCACTGGTGCTGGTGACGGCCTGCGAAGACACCGTGGCACCCACGCCGCCGGCTGCGCCCACCAACCTCCAGGTGACGCAGTTGACCTTGACCTCGGTGCGAGCGTCTTGGAGCGCCGTCACGGGCGCCACCGGGTACGTGCTGGAGCGAGCTGACGCGAACAACCCGGGCGTCTTCAGGCAGGTTGGTGGCACCCTCACTGAGACGACCTTCGACGACACCGGCCTCACCGAAGGGCTGACCTATAGCTACCGCGTCAAGGCGGTCGCCGCTGCGCTGGAAAGCGGCTACTCGGCCGTGGTCTCCATCGCCACCGGCGTGCAGGCCGCGACGATCAGCGGAAACATCACCGCCAACCGGACGTTGACCGCGGACACGGTCTACACGCTCAGCGGGTACGTGAAGGTGGCCAACGGGGCCACGCTGACCATCGAGCCGGGTACCAAGCTGGTGGGCGACACCGCGGTACCGGGCAGCTCGCTCTGGATCCTGCGCGGCGCCAAGATCATCGCGGTGGGCACGGCGGCGAAACCCATCGTGTTCACGTCGGCCCGAGCTCCCGGCCAGCGCGCCCCCGGAGACTGGGGCGGGCTCGTCATCATCGGCAACGGCATCATCAATCGCTCGGCGACCACGATCCTGACCGAGGGTCCGGCCACCGTGTCGGAGAACTACGCCGGCGGGACCGACAACAACGACAGCTCGGGCGAACTCAAGTACGTCCGGATCGAGTTCGCCGGCTACGACGTGTCCAACGGCGCAGGCCAGGAATTGAACGGCCTCTCCTCGTACGCCGTGGGCGGCGGCACGCGCTATGAGTACGTCGAGGTGCTCGGCGGCCTTGACGACTCGTTCGAGTTCTGGGGCGGCGCCGTCCAGGGGCGCTACCTCGTCTCGTACGAGTCCGGCGACGACCACTTCGATTGGACCGAGGGCTTCGTGGGCAAGCTGCAGTACCTCGTCGGCTTCCAGACCAGGCGACTGACGCCCCGGGCTGGGGCCGGGGCCGTGTCGTCGGACCCGCGGATGATCGAGGCCGACGGCTGTGAGCCGGGCCTTGCCGGCTGCACGGTCGAGGCCAGCACGCCCTACTCGAACCCCACCGTCGCCAACTTCACGTTGGTCAGCGTCGGCCAGCTGGATGGATGGCCCAGCGACGGGAACGGTATCGTACTGCGCCGGGGCTCCGCCGGCTGGCTCCAGAACGGCATCGTGGCCCGCGTCAAGGGGAATGCCATCGACCTCCGCGACGCCTGGACCGACTCGTTGCGCCTGCGGGATTCGCTCGCGGTGCGCAACGTGGTGCTGGCCGAGAACGGCCAGAACTACGCGGCCGACGACGGCCTCAAGTTCGGCTCGTCGAGCCATAGCACTGCGGCTACGGCGGCCGAGCTGTTCGTCCCCAACGGCCTCAACCCCGCCAGCCTGGACTGGACCCCCGCAGGCGCCGCCGCCGGCGGCGCGGCCACCTTGCCCGCGGCGCGAGCGGCGGGCTTCTTCGGCGGCACCATGGACAACACCCCCTTCGTGGGGGCGGCCAGCCTGAATGGTCCCAAGTGGTGGCAGGGCTGGACCCTCTACGCCATCAATTGATCACCCCGGATCTCGCAACCCGGGCCGGAAAGGGCCGGAGCGGGCGCAGGGGCCGCGCGGTCTCTGCGCCCTCCGCGCCGAAGCTGGGCCTGCTGTTGCTGCTCGGTGTGTGGGCCTGTGGGGATTCGGACGGGGTCGGTCGGGCTCGTGCCGCAGCGACCGCGACGCAGGTAGATAGCGTGGTCCCTCGGCAGGCTTCGCTGGCCCGGTTCCGCCAGGGTCTGACCAACCCCCACCGTCTCGAGGGCGGCGCCAGCAGCCGTGACGAGTTGGTACGGTCCTACGTGTATGCGCTGGAGCGCCGGGACACCACGGCGCTGCTCGGCCTGGTGATCACGCGCGCCGAGTTCGCCTACCTCTACTATGAGACGTCCCCGCAAGCCAGCCCGCCGTACGATCTGGCGCCGGGTCTGTTCTGGTTCATACTGCAGCAGCATAGCCGGAAGGGCTTGCTGCGCGCCTTGGAGGACCGGGGCGGGCGCCCGCTGGGGTATCTGGGGTACCGTTGTGAGGAGGCTCCCAGCCGACACGGGGGGAACGCGGTCTGGGGCCCGTGCCTGGTGCGGCGCGCGCAGGCGGTCGGCGACACGGTGAAGGAGCGGCTATTCGGTCCGATTGTCGAGCGCGACGGGCGGTTCAAGTTCTTGAGCTACGCGAACAAGCTGTAAGACCCGGCCCGCTTACGCCTCTCCCGCCCGCGCGTGGTGTTTGATCGACCGGCCCTCCGCCATGAACACCACGTCCTCCGCGATGTTGGTCGCGAGGTCGGCCACCCGCTCCAGATTGCGGCTCACCAGCACCAGCTCGATCCCCGCGCTGATGGAGCGCGGATCTTCCATCATGTGCGTCAGCACGATGCGGAACACCGAGCGGTGCAGCGCGTCCACCGCGTCGTCCCGGCGGCAGACCGCCCGGGCCGATGCGGGGTCGTTGCGAATGAACGCCTCCAGCGCGTCGGCCAGCATCTTGCGGGCCTGGCGGGCGATCTCGGCCAGCTCCGGCACCGGCGCCACTGCCCGATGCCGCAGCAGTTGCTGCGCCGACTGGGCGATGTTCACCGCGTGATCGCCCACCCGCTCGAGGTCGTTGGCGATCTTCATGGCCGCGGTGAGAAAGCGCAGATCGCGGGCCATCGGCTGCTGCGTCGCCAGCAGCTCGATCACGGTTTCCTCGATCGCCAGCTCCGCGCTGTCAATGGCCTGATCGCCCTCGATCACCGCGTTCGCCCGACCGGCGTCTCGCTCTCGGAACGCATCCAGCGCGGCGCCGAGCGCCGCCTGGGCGTCCGCCGACATCTGCAGGACGCGCGCCTTGAGGTCGGCCAGCTCGTCGTGGAAATGCCGGTGCGGCGTCCCGCTCATCCGAACCGTCCCGTGATATAGGCCTCCGTCCGGCTGTCGGACGGATTGGTGAACATCCTGGCGGTCTGGTCGAATTCGACCAGCTCGCCCAGATAGAAGAAGCCGGTATAGTCCGACACCCGGGCCGCCTGCTGCAGGTTGTGCGTCACCACCACGATGGTGTAGTCCTGCTTGAGCGTCACCATCAGCTCTTCGATGCGCTGGGTGGCGACGGGGTCCAGGGCCGAGGCGGGCTCGTCCATCAGCAAGACCTCCGGCTCGGTGGCCAACGCTCGGGCGATGCAGAGACGTTGCTGTTGCCCGCCGGAAAGCGCCATGGCGCTGCCGTGTAAGCGATCCTTGACTTCGTCCCACAGCGCGGCCTGCACCAGCGACCGCTCCACGATCTCGCCGATCCTCCGCCGCGCCACGCCGTTGACGCGGAGGCCGGCGGCCACGTTGTCGTGGATCGACATGGTGGGGAAGGGGGTGGGGCGCTGGAAAACCATCCCGATCCGACGGCGGACCTCCACCGCGTCCACCGCGGGCCCATAGATGTCGGACCCATCCAGCAGGACCCGGCCCTCCACGGTGCCGCCGTCGGACAGCTCGTGCATGCGGTTGAGACATCGCAAGAAGGTGCTCTTCCCGCACCCCGAGGGGCCGATCACGGCGGTGATGGCCCGCGGGCGGATGCCGAGCGAGACGTTGGTGATCGCTGGCCGCCCGTGGTAGCGGGCGGTCAGGCGCTCGGTCGCGAGGTGCATGGCCGGCTCAGCGGGCGCCATATCGGTTGGCCGCGACCCGCCGCGCCACCAGCGCGAGGCCGAAGACCAGCAGGATGAGCACCAGCGAGGCGGCCCACGCCAGCCGGTGCCACTCCGGGAACGGGCCCGTCGCGTACACGTAGATCTGGAGGGGCAACGCCTGCATTGGCTCGTTCACGTGGGCCGAGAAGTTGAGATTGCCGAGGGCGGTGAAAAGGAGCGGCGCGGTCTCTCCCGCCACGCGGGCCACGCCCACCAGCGCGCCCGTCACGATGCCGGCCAGTGCGGTGCGCACCACGATGGTGAGCGAGGTGCGCCACCGGGGATAGCCCAGGGCCAGCGCCGCCTCCCGCAGCGGATGGGGCACCAGGCGCACCATCTCCTCCGTGGTGCGCGCCACCAGCGGGATCAAGATCACGGCCAGCGCAATGGCACCCGCCAGCCCGGAGAAATGCCCCTGGGGCCGCACGATCCAGGTCCAGGCGAAGATGCCGATAATGATGGAAGGCGTCCCGTTCAGCACGTCGGCCACGAAGCGCACCGTCCAGCCCAGTCGCCCGCTCCCGTATTCTGCGAGGAAGATGCCGGCGCCGATGCCGACCGGCAGGCCGATCAGCGCCGCGAGCCCCACGATGATCCCCGACCCCACAATCGCATGTGCCACCCCCCCGCCCGTCTGGCCCGCCGGCACCGGATTGCTGAGGAAGAAATCGAGGTTGAGCGAGGAGGCCCCCTTGAGGACCAGATACCCGAAGATCAAGAGCAGGGGCAGCACCGCCAGGGCCGACAGCAGCCCCATCAGCCCGGTCATGGTGGCGCTCACGATCCGCCGGCGCGTCCGACCCCCACTCACAGGGCTCGGCTCCCCACGGCGCGCCCCGGCGCGGTCCGCCACACCAGCAGGCGCGCGGCCGCATTGACCAGTACCGTGATCACGAACAGCGCCAGCCCCACCTCGAACAGCGCCGAAAGGTAAAGCGACGTGGTGGCTTCACTGAACTCGTTGGCGATGGCCGCCGCCATGGTGTACCCTGGCTGCAGCAGCGACAGGCTGATGTCGTGGCGGTTCCCGATTACCATGGTGACGGCCATGGTCTCGCCCAGCGCCCGGCCCAGCCCCAGCATCACCGCCCCGACCAGACCGGCCCGGCCGTACGGGAGCACGGCCATCCACACGGCCTCCCAGCGCGTGGCTCCGAGAGCCAGGGCCGCCTCGCGCTGCGACGACGGCACGGCGTGCAACACCTCGCGCGAGACCGCAGCGATGTACGGCACCACCATCACCGCCAGGATGATGCCGCCGGCCATCATGGAGTTTCCGTAGAAGACGCCCTGGAAGAACGGGAGCCAGCCGAACGCGGCCTTGAGCGGCGGCACCACGAACGTGCGCAGCAAGGGGATCAGCACGAAGATGCCCCACAGCCCATACACCACGCTGGGCACGGCGGCCAGGAGCTCCACCAGGAACCCCAGCGGCCGCCTGAGCCAGTGCGGCGCGAACTCACTCAGGAAGATGGCGACGCTGAACGCCAGTGGGACCGCGAGCAGCAAGGCCACGAACGACGAAGCCAAGGTGCCGAAGATCAAGGGTCCGGCGCCATAGACGTCGGCCACCGGGTCCCAGGTGGAGTTGAAAACGAACCCCCAGCCGAACCGCTCGATGGTGGGCCGCGCATTGACCGCCAGCTCGACGATCAGGGCCAGCAGGAGCGCGGGAAGCAGGAGCGCCAGCCCGGTCAAGACGGCCTGATAGGTTCGGTCGGCCGGGTTGGTACCGCGGGTCATCCGGCGCGCCGCGTCGGCGCCGGTTGCGGGCGCCGCCCCCACGCCCGTGGCCATCGTGGTCACCTCAGGCCCTCGTCATTTCGGACCCGGCCAGATCACCTTCCCCCCAGCCGTGATGCTCTTCAAACGCGCCTCGATCCAGGGCCGCAACGCCTGGGGCAGTGGCGCGTAGCCCAGCTTCGCCGCCACCGCCTGGCCGTCGGTGATGGCCCACCACACAAACGGCACCAACGCGCCAGCCTTGGCCGGGTCGGGGTACTGCTTTCTGAGGAGCAGCCAGGTGAACGACGCGATGGGGTAGGCATCCGCGCCGCCGGGGTTGGTGATGGACACTCGGAAGTCGGTGTTGGGGCCCAACTCGGCCATGGCGCCCGCGGCGGCGGCCGTGACGGACTCGACCGTGGGCGTCACAAACTGCCCCGCGCGGTTCTGCACCGGTCCGTACTGGAGTCGGTTGGCATCCGCATAGCCCAGCTCCACGTAGCCGACCGCGCCCGGCGTCTGCGCCACGGTTGCGGCGACGCCTTCGTTACCGCGGCCGCCGAGGCCCACCGGCCAGTTGACCGACGTGCCCTTGCCGACGCGCCGCTGCCATTCAGGGCTCACTTTGGAGAGGTAGTCGGTGAACACGTACGTAGTGCCCGAGCCGTCCGAACGGTGCACTACCAGGATGTCCCCTCGCGGCAGCTGCACGCCGGAATTGACGGCGGCAATGCGTGGATCGTTCCAGCTCGTAAGCTTGCCGAGGAAGATGTCCGCCACGACTTGGGGTGTGAACCTCACGCGGGCGGACACGCCGGGCAGGTGGTAGATGACCGCCAGGCCGCCCAGCACCGTGGGGATGTGAAGCACGTTCCCACTAACCGCGGCGATCGCCGAGTCCGTCATGGGGGCGTCGCTGGCGCCGAAGTCCACCGTGTTCTCGGAGAATTGGCGGATGCCCCCACCGGAGCCGATGGACTGGTAGTTCAGCTGGACCCGCGGGTTCTGCCGGTTGTAGGTGAGGACCCAGTCCTGGTAGATGATGTTGGGGAACGTCGCGCCGGCGCCGGTGAGCTTCACTTGGGCGCTGGCCGGCACGGCCAGTGCCACGAGGGCCAGGGCGACCCGTGTCATGGAAATCATCTCACGTCTCACTTCTTACGCCTCACTCGCTTAAAAGGTGAACTGCGCCTGTATCAGCGCCTGCGAACGGGTGGCGTACTGGCCCGCTGTGAGGGCCCCCTGGTAAACCAGGTGATCCAGGTCCGCCAGGAGACGCAGGTTAGGGGTGAGCTGGTACGACGCCCCGGCAATGACGCGCGTGAATCCGTTGGCGGCGACGTGGGTGTTGGGGTCCACCACGTCCACCCGGGCGAGGACGGCGGCGCGGGAGCGCGGAACGCGGTAAGTACCGTACGCGGCCAGGAGCCGACCGGGGACCGTGGGCCCCGGGGTGCCTGTGGCGTCCCGCATGATCGCCGCCTGGGCCGCGAGGGTGATCTGGCTGGACCGGTACGACAGCATGCCGAGGAACCGGTTCCGCGTGCCGCCGGTAGTGGGCCTGCCAAGCTGTCCGTACGCCGTGAGCCGCACCCCCCCGACGCGGCTCCCGTCGTCGCTCCGGGCCAGACGCACCGACACCCGCCCCTGGAAGTCCTTCCGCTGGTCCCCCTCCGGCCGGGTGTAGGTCTCGCCGTTCACCACGGCCAATTGGAGGTTGAGGCCCTCACCGGCCCACCGCCCATCCACGCCGGCCCCGAAGTCCGCGGACGAGACGTACCCGCCATTGCGCTCGAGCGGCATGGAGCCCTGCATCCGGTAGTCCCACAGCGCTTCTTCCCAGTCCAACCAGGCCGTGTGGATCAGTCCCAGCTTGAACGTCAGCGCACCGGCGCTGGGCGTGTACGCGGCGTACGCGTACTTGAGACGGTACGCGGCCGACCCGTCGGCGTTGCGGTAGATGTCCCCGGTGACCCGAGTCGCCAGCCCATCGCTGAAGCGGCCGGTGACATTGAGGTAGGCGCGGGTCACGTCGAAGCTGCTGGCGTGGTTGGCCGTGTCGCTGAGCTGGTACAGGTACTGGACGTAGGCGACCCCGCCCACGCTGACGGCCGGTGGCGCTGGCGGCGCTTGGCTCTGGAGCGTGGGCTGCAAGGTCAGGGCGATCGCCGCGGCGAGCGTCGGGACGCGGGCATACGCAGGAAGCGGCATACCGGCCTGTCGTAACGGGACAGGGGGACAAAAGCACGGTGGTGTAACGGCACCGCGGCCCCGGGGTAACGACCGGGTAACGACGACCCAGCCCGAGCGTCTGTTCGGCGAGCGGTGAGCGGTAAGCGGAGGGCGAGCCCCCACCGTTCCGCTCACCGCTCACTGCTTCACCGCTCACCCGTGGGTGCTGGGGGCGGGGAAGGAAAGCCGGATGGTGGTGCCGCGACCCAGCGTGCTCTCGGCCACGACCTCGCCGCCGTGGGCCTCCACCAGGTGCTTGACGATCGCCAGGCCCAGGCCCGTCCCTCCCTGGTCACGAGAGCGGGCCGGATCGACGCGGTAAAACCGCTCGAAGATGCGGGGGAGGTGCTCCGCCGGAATCCCGGTGCCGGAGTCGGAGACGACGATGGTGGTGCGCCCGGCGAGCGGCTGAGCCGTCACCGAGACCAGACCGCCCGGCGGTGTGTGCCGGACGGCGTTGTCGAACAGGTTGGTAAGCACTTGCCGGAGCGCTTCGGCGTCGGCCCATACCCGCGCCGCGGCGGTCTCCGCGGGCACCGAGAGCGTGACGCCTCCCTGATGCGCCGCGTCGGCCAGCGGTTCCCACGCGTCCCGGATTACGCCGCTCAGCTCGAGGTTGCCCGGGTTGGGGCGCCACCCGCCGGACTCGATGCGCGAAAGGTCGAGCAGGTCGTCCACCAGGCGGTGCATGCGGCGCGCGTTTTGCACGATGGTTTCCGCGAACTGCCGCGGCTGGCCCGGAGCCAAGTCGTGCATCAGCGTTTCGGCGTATCCGGCGATGGAGGTGAGCGGCGTTTTCAGCTCATGGGAGACGTTCGCCACGAAATCCCGCCGCACGGCTTCCAGGCGCCGCAGCTCGGAAACGTCGCGGAGCACCAGCAGGCTGCCGCCGTCCGGCAACCGCCTGCCGGTGGTGAGCAGGGTACGGTTTCCCACCTCCAGCTCTCGCTGGTCCACGTCCCGACCCGAGAGGATCTCCCCCACCAGCTCCCGCGCGCGCTTCTCGTGGAACAACTGCTCGAGGGGCGGGAGCCGTTCCGATGGACCATAGCTCAGGAGCCGCCGGGCCGAGGCGTTCATGGCGGTCAGGTGCCCGGCGGCGTCCGTGGCCAGCACGCCGTCGGCCATGGCCTCGATCAACATGGCCGTCTCTTCCCGCTCGTGCTTGAGCTCGCCGAACCGGCGCTCCAGCTCGGCGTGCATCCGTCGAAGGTCGGAGATGTGCTCGGCCACTTCGCGGATCCGCGAATCGGGGAAGTCCGGCGCACGGCCGGCGGCGATGCTCCGGGCGGCCGCGGCCAGGCGCAGCAGCGGGCGGGCCACCGCCTGGCCGGCCAGGGCGGCAATGGCTGCGGCGACCACCAGCGCGGCGAATCCCGCCAGGGCGACCGCCTGTTGCACCGCGCGGATTTGAGCGTCCACGGCGGCCAGCGTGGCCGACACCCGGACCACGGAAAGTCCTGGCGGACCGCCGCGCACGGCGACGTACATCTGCGGCTCGTTGGTAGATGCGCTGAGCCGCCGGGCCTGGCCGGAGCCCTGCCGCAAGGCGGCCTGGACCTCGGGCCGCTCCAGATGGTTCTCCAACCGGCCCAGCGACTGGCGATCGAACTCGGCGTCTCCGCGCACGCGGCCATCCGGTGCAATGAGGGTAACCCGGTGGCCCACCAGCGCTCCGAGACGCCGGGCGGCGTCGGGCCACTGAGCGCTGTC
>Ga0209172_10001013_pt1 | contig 66871 bp, 67 predicted proteins | sample LarsenN4metaG_FD_184113 | JGI IMG/M metagenome (GOLD analysis project Ga0209172, IMG submission 184113) | Hot spring sediment bacterial and archeal communities from British Columbia, Canada, to study Microbial Dark Matter (Phase II) - Larsen... ...
TGGCGCGAGGAGTACAATCTCCACCGGCCGCATAGTGCGCTCGGATTCCTGTCCCCGGCGGACTATGCCCACTTGCTCTCGACTCTCACTCCCTCTGGTACATAGTCAGGGGGCAGGTCAGACACCTCACCAAACGCTTGGCTCATACGTAACTGTTCTTGCAAATCTTCCACATAACGTATCAGCTCTTCACGGTCTAAATACGATAGTGGATTATTAGTTTCAGCCATGTGAAATGCCCTGCATAAAGATGCCGTATGTCAAAGGGTAGTGTACAATTTCACATTATGAGGCATGACACATTGAATGTGCAATAACAAACATCGATGGCAATACGAGAAGCGGCACGTGTGCGCCGCTTCTTGTCTGATTTAAGTCGCCTCTAGAACGGGATGTCCTCATCACCCGACGTTTCGTTCTCGTCGCGGTCAAGCCGATCCAGCAGGACGAGGCGGCTGGCATCCATGTCCAAGCTCGCCTGCGGCGTACCAGTCTGATCCACCCATGCGGACGGGCGCAGCCACTCCGCCGACACTTGGACAAGCGAACCCTTGTGGATGTATTGAGCAGCCACATCCGCGAGGCGGTTCCAACAATTCACGCGCACCCACAGCGTCACCTTCTTCCCGCCGCCGTTCTTGCGGCTGACCGCCACGCTGAAGCTCGCCACGCGCTGTTCGCCCACTTCTTTGACCTGCGGCTCACCACCTACGAAACCTGTCACCTGCATATTGATTGAAGTACCCATGATATTGTTCTCCTCGCGCTGTGCGCTTTTTCCATCAGCCCTGTGCCGATTTCTGACCGGACATGAGCAGGCGCATCGGGCAGTGGTGTCACCTGAAAGGCGCTCGCCCGATTGCATGAGTGAAACGGCACAAGCCAGACGCAATCGGGCGAAAGCGATCCCGCGAGCGGGATTGACACCCTGCCGCGCCTGCTAGGATGGTCAGGATAAATCGGCATATTTGGCTTGATGGAGGCGCTGCGCTGAAGGAGAAACATGGGAACAAAAGCATTAGGCTGACGGACTGTTGGTGATGCGAGGGAAACAGGGGGGAACTGGCAGAGCGCCAGCCCAAACGGTCAAACGATGGCAGCAGCAGGGTGATGCGAGCGGGGATGAACAGCCCCGCGTTTTGGCAGCTGCATCCACTAGGAGCGAGGGTGATGAGCGGAAAGCGTACACGAGGGAGATAAGGCACCCGCAGATGGACAGTAACACCCGCTCGTCGTGGATGGCGGACGCAAGAGAACCAGCGGTAGAGGTTAACCTGTTGTGTGGGAAAGACAGGGGCGGCGCGTGCCGCTGCTTCGTATGGGATGGCAGCGTTAGCGGTCTCGTTCGTCGGGGAAGTAAACCGACTTGAAGTTGTAGAGTGCAGGCTTCTCGCTGTGACGGATGCCCTCGTACAGCGCACCCGTGACGCGGTTCAAGCCCTTGTGCAGCTTCTCGCGGGTGTATGCCTCATCATCACAAGCCAGCAGTTGAACCGCTGACTGAATCAAATACTCTGCCGCTGCCAGCAGTTCATACGCCATGCGTCCGCGCCAGCCGTGAACGCCATTCGCATGAGCCACTGCGGTTTTCACCTCATCCAAGCCGCGATAGCCTAAGAGCATCGCCTTCGCGGTGGACTCGAAATCGTCAATCCGCGTGTCGTCCTCACGAAAGCGGCGCAGGAAATCGCGCATCGCCTCCACCGTGTGGATGGAAAGCCAGTGCCGCCCACAGAACACCGCCAGTGTGTGCCATGCATCGGTGAAATCGGGATGCTCACATGAGCCGAAGGCGGCATCCTGAAGCAGGATCATCGCATCCACTACGCGGCTGTCGTCCCTATCTACATTCAGGTTGCTGGCGAGCAGTTCCGCCACTGTGTTGTATGCCTGTCCGTCGAAATGCTGGTGATACCGCTGCATGGGGAGCGTCGTGTTGTCGTTCATCTGAAAAACCTTTCCTTTAGAGAAGCTGGGTAAGACGAGTGAGGGTGGCAAGCGTGACCGGATCGGTGGGCTGCATATCGATTCGACGGACAAGCTGAGTGAAAGTGGCATTCGCTCCGAGGTAGAGTGCGAACAGCGCGTCAGAATAGGGCAGCAGCCACGTCCCGGAAGGAATAAGGTGCGCCCCACTGCCTTCCAAACGCACAGGGAATGTGAGCGGTGCGGGCTGCATCCAGCCTGTCGGACAGATCAATGTGGCACTACGTTCGTCGGCTTCGAGCGTCCAATCGGCGTAGAGCAGCCGCTCCGCGTCGAACGCGAGGTAAGCGCGCTGCACCGACAGCCCCCCATAGTCCCTGAACGGCAGGCGCACGATCTTGAGCAGAATCACGGGCTGCCAGTCGAGATGTACGGTACTCATGCTAACTCCTTCCGTCGGTGCTGGTGAACAGCGGCACGAGTTTCCGGTGGGAGCAGATCGGGCTGAAGATCACTGAGCCAGAAGCCTTTGCGGAAGCTGTAACCCGTCACCGCCTCAATCCGACAGAGTTCACGGTAGGTCTCAGGGTTGTGAATTGCGCCATTGAGCAGGTCATTGACGCTGCCCAGAACACAGCAGGCGCACGACAACCGCTCATTCCCCAACCGGTACGCTGGATGACAAACGCCCCCATGTGCCTCGATGCAGTGCCATACGTCCGACACTTGCCAGTCGTGGATGGGCAGCCAGTTCAGTGTCAGACGACGGCGTGTGGGAGCAGTACAGTCCTCACGGATACTGACCACCGACTTCTTCGAGCGTGCCGGACTTTCCTCCGCGCGCAAGCCCATCGCGCAGACGACATTGCCCGTCGGGAATGTCGCCCGAATCCAGCGCGAGATCGGACCCCGTTTGAGGTCAGATGTGCAGTAGCGAGCGGCGGCACTGGGCCAGCACGGACGCAAAGGATCAGCGTGATAACGCGCCCAGATACGGTCAATCAGATCACCGTGTGTCCAGCGGACGATGTGCAGAGGGACGCTTGTCCGCCGCGCTAGGTCGTAGATGTACTCCGTTGTGTTGTGCCATTCCGCGCGTCCCATGTCCGCATGAACCAGGTAAGCAGCGCCCGACCAGCCTTCAGCGGCACGCTGCCGAAGCAGATGGTGAGTCATTGCATCACTGTCCTTGCCGCCGGATACACTCAAGACGAGTGCCGCCCCTTCCCGCAGCATCTGGACTGGATCAGGCAGTTGAGGCAGCGCCTCTACAAACTCGAATAGGGGAAGTTGAGCAGTCATAAACCTCCAGAAAAAGAAAAGCCCCTCGTGTGAGGGGCTGCTTATGATCGGATCTGAACACGCATTAGCCTTCGTCCTGTGACCGAAACCAGAAGCCGCTGAAACAGGCGACTTCCCCATTATCGAGAAAACGCACCCAGACGGTGTGAATACCGACGCTGTAGCGATAGTCGGCGCTCTCACACAGCGGGTAATGGCTGACAATGCACTTGCGGTGGGGGTTCACGGTACTCAATCCGACGATGTGTCCGATCTCGCCCGGCTTTGGCAGTTTTGACCGATGCGTGTTCTGGCGGCGATAGTCGAGCATCGTTAATTCTCCCTTCTCAAGTAGGCAGAAAGATCCTCATTTGTAATCGGCACACTTCTGACCCCGATTCCGTCGCTGCTGAGATAGCTGAGGAAGGACGAGATTGGCTGGCGATGCAGGAGCTTGTAGAGATACTGAGCGGCGACGACAGCAACCCAGTCGTTGATGAGCAGGTGCTGGCTGCCTTCCTCGACGAGTTCGGCGCAGGAGAGGGGTTGAACGGGCTGCGGCGCGGGTGGTTCTGGTTCAAGCAGCTGCGGAAAGACGAGCGCCGCATTGGGCAAATACGGATATTTCCCTTCCTTCCTATCGAGATGGCGAAGCATCAGTTCCCGATCATCGGTATTGCCGACGCAAACCTGTCCCGCCGCGTGATGGTTTCCACAGTCAATCCAAACAGCATTTCTTACTCGGCTCAATTCCTGTCGGGCGAGATGATTGTCCACCGCACCGATCACGATTCCGCCGCTGTGCCGCTCGAAGTGCTTTTCGGCGTTCAGGGGTTCAGCGATGCCCACTGTGTTCAACCCCAACGAACAGTTGAAACGGCGCATCAGCACATGGGCTTTCGACTGTCCGACATCCGCAGCCGTGTAAAGCTGCCGTCCGACATTCTTCATCTCGATGGTATCCCCATCAATTAGGACAAGCTGCGGAGTGTGCATCCGGCGCACCTTCATGTCGTACAGGATGCGGGCGGCGCTGCGGGCAATCTGGCTTCCTGTACCGCCTAAACCAACGATGGTCACGGTCTTGAGGTAGAGATTCGGGTCAAATAAGTTGGTCATCGCTCGTCTCCTAAAACCTGTGCGAGTGTCTTTTTGACTGGAATGAGGTCCCGTTTCGGATAGACCCGCGCCTTTCGCCCTTCCAGTTCAATGAGCTGCTTGCGGATGTCCGACGGATAGGCTTTCGACTTGCCTGAACAGGCGTGATCACCAAACGGCGATCCCAGGAGCATCGTCCAGTCGTCCTTGAGGTTGGTTCCCGCTAACGCCTCGTCCGACACGCGCTTCACGCTGCCCCAGCAGATCGCGCCGCTGGAGAACACATTCGGCAGCGGAACATGAAACAGCGGCTCCTCCATACCGGATGGGCGCTTCTTTACCGCGTACAGCCCATACTGCGGTGCATTGTCCGTCGTCACGCGGATCAGGATAAGCGGGGGCAGCGGCACGCGCAGTGCGGTTTCCGCCCCTTCCAGAAAAATGCCCGTCTTACCGGGCGGACGGTACTCCACCACCGTCCGCTTCACCCCTTCCTGTCGGACAAGCAGGGTATTTTCGCTCATCAGCCCGGTGTCGAAGCGCACTTTCGCCGACAGCGCCGCCGCGACGTGAGCAGCATCTACAGGGTATTCGGACACTGCTGCGCCTTCCTGTTTACGCAGCATCACCCCGAACGTGTAGAAACTCAGGATCAGCGAGGGCTGTTCCGCCATCGCTGTCGCCAACAGGTCGCCACTCCAATGCGATACGGAGGTCATCACGTTGTTTACCTTTCATTGTTTTCAGCTTTCGAAAAATGCGGCGCAGGTTGCCCTCAAGCTGTGCCATCGCCCCCGGTGTCGTCCCAAGCCACTGCAATCCCGCGTTCACATCCGCCATGATGCCGTTTGCCTCCTCAATCAAGTCAACAGCAAACGCCACGTCATTCGGCTCCCACGAGAGCGGCGGGATGTCCATCAAGCTCTCGTAATCCAGGTCGATCACCGAGTTCCCCGAACAAGAGAACAGCCATGCCAGCGTCCATCCCACCTGCCGCCAATGGGCATCCCCCTGCTTCACCAGGCTGTCCGCTGCTGCACGCCCGGCGGTGTACGCGATATCGGGGACTTCAACGCGGTAGCGTTCTCGTCCGGGATCGATGCCAAACAGCGCGAGGATGGGAAGGGTGTCCGGGTGCTGCGTATAGAACTCAGGGTCTTCGAGCAGCGCGCCCGCCGCATCGAGTGGAATGCCGTAGGACATGTACTCCAGGTTGTCGATGGGGATGCCGCGCCGGGTGATTTCGCCGCAGATGAAACGGTCAAGTTCCGCCGCTGAGAGATGAGCACGGATGCGTTCCACTGCGCCCGCGTAGATGTCGGGGAACGCCTGCCGGGTGACGACCAGCGCGATGCCTAAGCCGTCGTCTTCGATTTCCATGTCATCCGCGTCCAGCGTCCACAACGGATCAAGCCACGCCACAGCGTTGGCAAGCAGGAGGAACGGATCATCACGCACTGCCCCTGCTAACAGGGTATAGGTATCGAGCAGGGTGTGAGTCGTCATAAGCCGTACTCCAAAATTGGTTGATCCAGGAGCGGAATCGGGGCGAGGTTCGCCAGCGCCTCCCCCATGCGGCGGGCGCGTTCGGTGTAAGCGGTGATTTCGGTGATGGCTTCGACCATCGTTTGGCGCGGTATCCCTACCGGAAAGAACCCGTCCGCCGGACGGCACTCCCGCAAGAGTGCCATCCCTTTCAGTTCGAGCGGAGGGATCGCCAGCAGGCAGTCGCGCAGGTCTTCGACTGTCCATAAGGCGAGCGACATGGGATTTATCCCTTGCGCCCGGGCTGGTTCAAATACTCCAGCACCACCGTTCCATCTTCGAGGGTGGTTTCCCGCACCGTCGCGTGTGCTAGTTCAGGAAAGTTCACCTTGAGGCGTTCGCGCACCGCTTCCGCGCTCAAGCCACTGGTTGAAGCGTCCTCGACGATACGGGTTGCGCCGATCTTGAAAATACGGGGTTTGGGGGTCATCTCGGTCATGATCGTTTTCTTTTTGTTAGGCTCATGCAGGTTGGGTAACTAAAACAGGGTGGGCGCAGCCTCGTCAGCGGGCAGCGCGAATGCCTCATCACTGTCGTCTGCCAATTCGTCCGATGAGGTGTCTTGCTCAACGTTGCCGATCTGCACAAAATCCGTCAGTGCAAAAAGACTCAACTCGTTGTCAGCCAGGTGTTTGAGCTTCTTCGCCACCGTGTACACGTCGTCAATGCGAATGGGCGATTTCCCATCCCAAAGCTTGCCGTCGATCAGCCGTCCCGCGATCAGGACTGCCTGGCGGTATGCCGCCGCATCCGTTTCACCACTGACGATCTTGAGGTGGCTGATTTTCACGTCGATGCTGCCCTTTTTGAGTGGAACAGAAATGGTTGGTTCTGATGCTTCCGCTTGAGGCTCAGGTTTCGACGTAGGTTTTGATCTGGCTTTGGAAGTCGGTCTGGTGGTTGCTGGTTTCGTTTCAGGAATCACGGGCGGATTGTTTTCCACCGCTCCGAGCGCCTCTGTCGCCTCCCGAATAGCCTCCATCATGTCGGGCAGGTAGCCGTTGTAGTGGAACTGGCGCAGATGGGCGAGATCGCCGCGCTGGATGAGCAGGGTCGCGGTGCGTTCATCCTCAGGGATACCGCCGTCATGTGGCGTGGGCAGTGTGAGCGTGATCACGGTTGGGGGTGGTGCGGCTGTTTTGGTCATAGGAGAATCCTTTCTGTTTGGGTTGAGATAATCACTGGCAGGAAAACGCGGTTTGCAGTCGGGCATCACCTCCTTTCATCCCTCAGCTCATCACGAGGGTGCGATACCGAGTACCGGACACAGGTCTTTCAGAAGCAGCGTGCCGCACACATGGCAGTAGCCATAGCCGGTGCGCGTATTGAACGCGAAGCTGGTGTGCTGATCGCCATGTTTGTGTCGTTGGGGGAACGGACAGCGCCCCTTTAGCCACTCACCGGCAGGACGATAGCCCTGTCCAGCGAACGTCTGGACGACAGCATCCATCAGCGCGGGAGAGGGGAGAAACCGGGTGGAGGTTGTCCGACGGTTTGAGCAGCGCAGTTCAGGCCGCTGCTTGGGCGCTGCTGGCGGAAAAGCATTCAGGGGATAGCGCACATCGGTGAGCAGCCTGATTTCGCAGCGCCGCCCAGCGCGCCCCGGCTTGTTGTTGATCGTGTTGGGCAGGCGGAGACTTTGGGCGGGACTCAACTTGTCGCCGCCCGTCCTTTCGGCTAATCCTTGCAGCAGTTCTCGCGCCCGTGCCATGTCCGACAACGGTTCATCCAGCCACCAATAGGCATGATAGCCGCCGCCGGAGAACACGATACACGAGGGCGTCGGGGACATCCTCTCCAACCTGAACCGGGCATCGTCCGAGGGATCATCGACATCCACAAACAGCGCAGGCAGCGCCACCACATCCGCCAACCCACCGCGTCGCCAGCGAGTCAGCCCGGTCCGCCGCAGCCCAACCGCGAAGTATGCACCCCACCCCTGTCGGTTAGCCGCTTGGAGGTCAGTGAGCGCGTCTGACAGTGCCCTGCTGTCGTGCAGCGGAATATGACGGGAGGGTGTCGGACGATCTCCGGCAGGATGAATGGCGGTCAGTGTCAGACAGGCATCGAGTGGGGAACAACGGTGATACAAGTGTTGGAAAAACGGTTGAAGCAGATCAAAACAGGGCGAGCTGCTGCGGCAGTTCGTCTCCTTTCGCTGCGGTGGCAAGCTGGGGCGCGGGCTTCGTTCGTCGCATGGATGCTTCTCGCCGCTGGAGGATGAACAGTGGCGAAGGCGCCTGGCTCGTTGGTTCATCGGAAGGGATAACCGGCTCAAGTGCTGGAGCAGCCCCAAACGCCGCTTTCGCCCGTCCGATGATCTGCGCGGCGACTTCCGCTTCGCAGCCTGTGAATACGACGCGCTCTGTCCTGAGCCAGTTTGTCAACCACGCGGTCAGCGCCTCCTCATGAGTTGGGTAACTTAAAAAGGCGGAGTCGCGCATCCCGATGACTTCATCGGTACCCTCGGCGAGAACCGAGAGCAGATAGGCTTTCAGCTTCTTCCACTGCTTGTCGCTGATGATATGCACCCGGTCAAGATACGCCTCAACCGATTCAAGTCGTCCTTCCGCTTTCGGAGGTGGCATTTCCACGTTGGATGTTTTGGGCGTGACAACGCCGCCCAATTCAACGGCCAGCGCCACCAGCGGGTCGGTCTCGACGTTCGCTGCCGCGCCCAGTTTCAGTTCGGCATCCCCTGCCTCACTTCCCACTGCCACGTTCCAGTATGCCGCATCCTCGTCCGCGATCTCCGTCGCCCCGGAAGCCGTCTTGAACAACGCCGCCGGATCGAGCAGTCCTTCATCGCGTCCAATCGCGTCGAGCAGCGCTTGTTCAAACCCGCCTTCGCCTTCGGTCAGCGCATCCAACCCGGTCAGCCCAATATCTCCGGTCAGCAGCTTCGCGGCACGCTGCTTGCGGCTCATGAGCTGCACCGCGGTTGCTTCCATCGTCCCCTCGTAGTAAAGGTAGTACACCTTGCAGTGCTGATGCGTCTGATTGAGGCGGTACGAACGGGCTGCTGCTTGCATCAGCGTGCCGAGATTGAACACGAGTTCGTGGAAGATGAGCGTCGGGAAATGAAGTAAATCCAGCCCGGTTTTGACTAACTCCGGGTTGCAGATGACCACATTCGTTCCCTTCGTCACCTCCGCTTCGATGACGGCTTCGCGCCGTTCGGCATCCACTGTGTTTTTGAGGATGAACGGTTTTGCGCCGGGAACCTGCTCCCGGATCAGCCGTTCGATGCGCGGTTGGATGTCACGGGTTGACGTTTGACGGAGATAGATGACACACGGTCGTCCATCCGCCAGTTCTGCCCGTACCAGATCGATGAGCGCCTGCTCTTTGGCAAACACGCGCTCTTCCCCGAACGAGGGCAGCGATGCGACCACATAGGGCTGCGCTTCGCCGGTGATCGGATGCTTCAGGTTGTGGATGACCTGTTCGGGACGAAAGAGCGCGTTAGGCCAGCCCATCGCCCATTGCAGGTACGCGCCCCTGAAGGTCGTATCCCCTTCCCAACGCCGCTGGATCAGGTAATCCTTGAGGCGCTGGCGGGTGCGGTCATACTCTCCGTAGACATCCGCATCCATTTCGACGGGCAGCGCGATCTCCTCGAACTGCGGCAGCCACTTGCCCAGATCGCCTAAACTGAAGAAGATGGCGTGATCCAGCACTTCCGCGACCAGCAGCGGTGAGATTCCGGGAGCCTCCTCGTAAGGACGCTCATACGTCGTCGTCCCCGTGAACGCGCCGGTTTCACGGTCATATGACGGACGTTCCTCCACCACCATTTCGCGCACGCCCATATCCGCCACCCAGCGCGACTCGGCGCGCCCGCGCTGCCGGGTGTTCTCGTCGAAAACGACCTGATAACCCGCGCCTCGCGTTTTGCGGCTCAAACGCGGCGCACCACCCCAGTTGTAGCGCTGTCGGACACGCGCATTCAAGTGGTATTCGAGATTGAACAGGCTGCTGGAACGTCCGTTGAACGGTGTGCCGGTCATTGCCAGCACTTTGTCTGCAATGCCTGCCATCCGTCCGAAGGCTTCGCCGTTCCCCGTGTCGCCGTGCTGTGCCTCATGCACCTCGTCCCACACCAGCAGGTACACGCGGTCACAGAACAGCCGTTTTAAATATCCATCAATGCGGTAACGGGGATTCTTCGACGGATACTTCTCGCCACCTTTTGGACGTGAGCCGCGATCCCGCGCTTCCTGCCAAAGCGGAGAGAGGCAGACAGCGCACGTCCGCTTGCCACTTTCCAGCCACGAACGCGAGGCAGGGACACTCATTCCCTTCTTCTCCTGCATCACGATGCTGCCACAGGTCGGACAATGCGGCCGCTTCTCCCGATGGATCCGCTGCTGCGGTTCGTAGCCCTCCGGGACAGGCGCGCCATACCGCCACAGCGCTGTCGCTTTTTCCCGCCAGAGCACCGCCGCGTCCCATGCACAGCCCAGCTTGGTCAAGTCGCGCTTGATCAACCCGATTTTGGCGACTCCCGCGCCGATCCGCGCCGACTTGTCCATAAAACGCTTGACATCTTCGTGGCGGTCCAAGCGTTCCACGATGATATTTGGGCTGATGGAATGGAGTTCGCGCTTCCACTTTTCCACCAGGTGCGGCGGCGCGACGATGAGAACAACCTGATCGGGACGCATTTCACCCGCGAGCTGCTGCACCACGCCTGCGGCAATCGCAATCGCCGCCGCGCCGCCAATCGCGGTTTTACCGACACCCATTTGGCCCACCAGGAGGATACTGTCACGAGATTGGAAGCCGCGTGCCACCGCGCCGATGACGTGCTTCTGAGCGGTGTAGAGCGTATGTTTGCCCTTCAGCCGAATACGATCCAGCCAGCGTCCGACACCGGCGAAGTCAAAGCAGTACATCGGCTTGAAGCGCGTATTCAGATAGCTTGCCAATGCGCTTTTGTTGCTGGTAATGAAGTTCAGGAGCGCCTCATCGCCTTCCATCTCGACGGTGGTGCCATCCGCGCTCAACAGCGTCAGGGTCGTGGTCGGTTTAAGCCGGATAGTGGTTTTCTTCACCTGGCGTTCCGGGCCGTCCGGCTGCGCTTCGACCTCGACGCGGGCGATCTGCTCGACATGCTGTGTCTTGCCGCGAATGGCAACCCGCCCATAGTCAGCAGTTTCAATCACTGCACCATCCGCGACCCCTGCTGCCAAAACCAGCGCCAGGTGTCCCGGACGCGGCGCGACCACGGGTTCGATGTCCGATGGCGGCGGCGGAGTCTGGAGCAGTGCCTGAAAAGCGTTCGAGCGCCACGCGCCACCCTCCGTAATCAGGCGCAAACCCTGCGCCTCGTCGATCACGTCCGGCGCGAACACGAATTTCCGGTTCGGATCCGGCGGTGGCGGAACACGGTACAGGGGTTCGGCTTGCACGGTAAGGGAACGTGGTTCTGCTTTCTCTCGTAAGATGGCATTGTAGAGCGCGTCCGGTTCGGGCTGTGCGCCTTTGATCGCGGCAACGATGATCTGATCGTACTCATTCAAGTGTTTTCCGGGCAGCGCCCAGACATCAACGCTGCGGCTGTTTCTGGCGAAGAATGCCGCCGCTTCTTCAGTCAAATGCTGGTGATAGACTACCCAGAAGATGATCGCGCCGTCGGCTGCCCATTTCCACGCATGACGGAGATACGCAAACTCGACCCGCTTGGACGCTTTCGCCAGCTTGTCATGGTCGTAAGGTGGGTTCGCCCACAGGATGCCGAATGCCTCGTTGGACGCGACGAGCCGTTCTACGTCGCAGCGCACCGCTTGTGTCGGACCGAAGCGCTCAATACACTTCTGCGCCCGTTCACCGTCCAGTTCATTGGCGTAGGGGGTGACATTCCACGCCTGCGCCGCTGCTTCGAGAAACTCGCCCTCGCCTGCATACGGATCGAGCATCCGGGTTGCGGGGGTTGCGGGCGAGACCAGTGACAGGATCGCTGCGTAATGATGCAGCGACGTGGGAAGGTATCCAAGAATTTGCTTGCTCTCTGCCCTTGCCATTGAAAAACCTACCTTCGGAAATACAAAAACGCCTGACCCTTTACGGATCAGGCGTTCACGGATGGAGTTGGGATGTTTCAGGGAAGGCTGATAACGCCTTGCTCGATACCGCCCGTAATGAGGCGGGTCCACGAGTCGATGTCCAGGTCAACCGCGTAGAGGGTCAGTCCACCCTCGCCGCGTGTCTTTCGTACCAGCATCGCCGCTTGCCCGGCTGACCATAGGTAAGCAGCCCACGCCTCAAACACCGGCACTTTGACGAGCTGCGCGACATGACGATGCAGCTGTCCGACGGCTTGTTCCTCGCTTACGTACAGGAGAAACGTCGTCGCTTTCCCACCATACTGGGGATGAATCACACTGTCATGCAGCAGGATAAGCGAGGTGAACCGCGCTTCGGGAATGTTGGCGAAGAAGTCATGATACATGCCCGTGTTCCCTTCGCCCGCCGTCAGTTCGACAGACGGCGCGTCCCACGGGACAACGGTAACCTGATCACCTTTGCTCAACTTCGCGCGAATGGCTTCTACAGCCATTCTGGGACCGCCCATGTTCAGGTAGATACAAATGCCTTCATGCACCGAAAATCCATAGCACCACACATTCCCGGTGATGCTGCCTGTCAGTTCCCCAACAAATGCCTGTTCAATGCGAACAGCACGTCCACTGAGGGATGTGTTCCGCTGCACCAGCGCGAGAGGCTGTGTCTTGACGGTGCGGATCGCGGTCTGCACCGCATCCATCGGCTCCCCTTCAGCAGGCATCGAGGTAGGCTTGAAGATACGAATGGCGGGCGGTGGTGCCTCATCGGTAAGAGCAGAGGCTTCGATTTCAGGTTCGGTAGGGGCGACTTCCTCAACAGGGGGCTGCTGCCCGTACTGGATCAATGTTCGCTTGATTTCTGCATCCGTTGGTGGCAGCACCGCACCGGGGGGAACGACTGCGCCCCGCGTAATCCTGATGCCGGGGAGCGGTTCATGCGGGGTGAGTTCACGCTCGAATGACCAGCATACACCGATCCCCTCGAACTCCACATCATAGCTCCAGCCGTGTTTCGCATTATGGTGGTAGAGCTTGATCACTTTACCCGGTGTTCCCGTGAGGATGGGTTTCCCATCCGTCGTTTCGAGTTCGTAGCGGGCATAAGCGGTCTCATGCAGCGCGAACAGGCGCGGCGGGGGTTCAATTGCGGGAGCATCCTTTACAGACATTCCCAAAATCGCGGCGGCTTCATCGACGGTACAGGGCGCATCATCAGCACTATGGGTGAAGGGGATGCTTTCGACGAGCGCATCCAGCGCGGCGACTCGCTCTGCGCCTTCAAACCGCCACTGCTGTTTGTAGATGGCGAGAACCGCGCCATTCCGCTGCAAAGCCGCAGTAATGTCGGAGAGCGAAATACCCAGCCGGAAGTGCGGTGGCAGGTCAAACACCCACAGGACATGTGACTGTCCGAAGCGATCTTCCAGCATGGTGCGCGTGGCGAACACCCCGTTCTCACCTTGTACGATGATGTCGCCGTTGGATCCACGCTCTTTGCCGACGAGTCGTCCGCCAAAGATGTCGAGCAGTGGCGACACCGGATCAGGCTGCGGCTCATCTGCATGAGTCTGTTCCGTTACGAGTGCCTGAATCGCGTCGGGCAGTTCCGCGCCTACGAAGTACCATGCCTTTCGTTTGCCACTGAAACGTGCGCCAGACCGCTTGAGCAGTTCTCGATGCGGATAGGTTTCACCCAACAGCCACCACCAAACGCTGCCCCCTTCTTCGCGCTGACTGCGCTCAACGGTGATCCCCTTCACCACGGTCTCGCGCTCGCCCGTCGAAGGCGACGGCGGACGAAAACCGACGGGATTGAAGTCGGGACCGGAACGCGGCTGGACTGGAGCGTAATCGGCGGTGCGGCTGTTGGGTAACTCACGCCACACGCCATCCCGCCACAGGTAGGCGGCAGCGCGGTGGAAACGGCGGGCTGTCATTTCAGCCAGCATGATCTCCTCCGCTGTCACTCTCAGCAAGATGTAGCCGTGCCGCACGACGGTCTCGCCCTCAATCTGGATATAGACGTAGGATGCCTGGCGCGGGGAAACATTCCGCGCCTGTTCCCCATACAATGCCAGCAGGATATGAGCGGCTGCGCTCGTATACCCGATTTTGTGCGCGCTGACTGTCTGATGCGTCGCAGGGTCTTTCACGCGCTGAGAACCGTAGGTGCTGATGGCAAGGATGGCGTCGGTCATGGCACGACCTCCCGCGAGAAGTTCATCAGATGTGCTGTCTTGCCACGCTGCAGCGCGTAATCGTAGCCCGCTTTCGTCCCGCGACTGTCGCCGTTCCAGATGAACATGCCCAACCCGCACATGTCCACCATGTAACGATCTCGCACGGTGTACTTGTCCAGCAGATGACCACCCGCTGCTCGGTACAAATCACGCTCCACCTTCATGTACTGCCCGTGACGACAGCCCCCATTGCGCGGGAAGTTCGCCACGCCGACCACAACCACCGCTGCTTTCAGCCGCCGACATTCCTGCACGACCGCCCGATCCACGCCCTGTGGGTTGTCGCCTACCACAATGACATGCCCTAATTGGTGAGCGCGGTGGACGACCCGACGCGCATACGCCAGCATCTCGCCCGTCGCGTAGCGGCTGCCCGCGACCATGATATGCAGTTTGGGTGGCGGAGCAGGGATTGACTGTGGTTCTCGCTCCGGTTCCGCTTTTGTCTGACCGTGCTCCATCCTTGCGCCCTGCGCCAGTCCATCCGCTTCGCCGTTCGACTCACGGGGCAGCCAGGTAAAGGTGACGGTGTGCTGACCGAGCAGCGCATCCAGACGCTGCCAGAGGGAGAGATTGGCAATCTCCTTCCCCTTCGCGCTCCGCCAGCCGCGTGCTTTCCAGTCCGTCAGCCACTCGTTTACGCCCTTGACCACATAGTTCGAGTCAGCGAACACCTGGACGGTCTGACATGGCTGTTTGAGTGCCGCCAGTCCTTCAATGACAGCCGTCAGCTCCATCGCGTTCACGGTTGTGTCGGACGCACTACCCTGCAAAACGCGGCGATGATCGCCAGAGCGCAAGACGGCTGCCCAGCCGCCAACTCGTGTTTGTGTTTCGCAGCTGCCATCGGTATACAGGGTGATGACTCCCATGATTCACCTCACTTAAGCTCAATCGTAATGTTTGAAGGAAAAAGAAAACAGCCGATCAATCTGACCGGCTGCTTGTCACTTCACCGACATACTCGAAGGCGATGCTGTGCCGTGTCGCCACCTTTTCGAGAATATCGACGAGCAGATAGCGATGGCAGTGGCGCGTCGTCGCGTGCATGTCTTTGCAGTAGCAGCACACGACCAGCCTTTCACTGTTCAACGCTTCCAAAAAGGCGGCTTGGTTCTCGCGGTAGCGGTCACGCATCAACGCTGTGTAACCTTCGACATAGGCTGACCACGATAGCTCACCGCGTTTTACACCCATCACCAGCTTCCACGTCGGCGCAAAGACCGCGCCGAGTCCCGTTCCGCTCTTGACCGTCGTATCCAGCACACGTTCATCAGCGCGACCGCGATACCCGATCCGAGCCGTTGCGATGTGACACTTGTGGTGTGTCATACCCTGATCCTTTCACTTAAAAATGGGAGAAAAACGCCCTTACGCGCAGGTTGCCGCCCGGATGCGCCCCGGGATCGTTTCCCAACGATCACCTCGAGACGTTGACCTTTCCGGTAGTACAGCTTCTTTTTGCTGCCCCATCCGCGACGATCTGCGCTCGACCTTCTCCGTGTGGCTTGCCAAAACACAACTCAAAATCCTCCTTTGGAGAGTCGTGTCCCAACATCAGAGTGCCGAGGGCGGTTGATACAGTCGGTGCAGCGCGAACATCTGTAGGAGTTCGTCGGCGTTATACGCCGGGCAGGTTTACAGCGCCGTCCTTTCGATCCGGCGCGGCCTAAGCACGAAATCTCCGTCTGCTCGATACCCCGCTGTATTTTTGGTAAGGTGCAACTTTCGCAAAACGCCTGTAGCACACCTGGGTGCTCACCTGCACCCGAAGGGCGACCGGAGCGCGGCTGAGCGAAGCGGCACAAGCCCAGGACGCGCTCCGAGTCGAAGCCGCTTGCGGCTTTGCATGGTGGGCTGGTGTGCTACTTTGCGAAAAAAGTTGCACCTCAAAACAGCGGGAGAGAGCAGGAGATGGAGATAAGACGCGCGGAAAAGAAGGCGGGAAAACAACCACCGAAGGGAGATGAACAGCAGCAAGTTCGAGCTACATACCGGACTGACGACGCTCTCGATGTTTGCGGACACGCGCTGCGGTATCCTGCCGTCGCGCTTCTGTCTGACAAACAGCATCCTCACAGACCGTCGGGGCAGTCGGACTGCGGCGTGTCAGAACAGTTTCTTTCCCGCAAATGCGGCAGGTAAAACGATGCTCATACAAGGGTGTTCGACGTGTTTGCGGCTGCTGCCAGGCAATTTCTTCAAAAGTGGCATCAGGATGTCGTGAACGGTAGCGCGAAGGACGAGAAGTCTCAGTTTGTGGTCTTTGTAGAAGCGCCATGAGTTCTTCACTGAGCAGCTTCAAAGCATCGGCAGGTACAGACACTTCCCACGTCTGGAGAAAGTCTTGAAGGTGATACTCGATACGTTCCACATCACCCAAAACTTGTGGAGGCTCCTCCTGGGTAACGCTGTTATATTGTACCGTTTCGCTGACTGCTTCAGAAAACGTTTCGGCTGGAAGATCGGGAGTTGTAACGTCGTCGTATTGCTCTATTACTTCAACAGCTTCTACTACTGCTTCCAAGTCAATGTCGTCGTCGTCTTCCTTTACGTCTTGGGTTTGTGCATACAGCAGAGGGTAATCCTCCGGGTTGATGCCCATGTACTGACACACATGCAGAAAAGTTCGCGGCTGCATTGGTACACCGCTCGAGAAGCGGCGCTGTGACCACTGCCCAATCCCCTCAATTTCATAATCAGCGTGCCACCCGCGCCACCGCTGCGGGTCTTTGTGCGTTTCTAGCCACGCCTTGATGGAAGCAGCTAGATGTTCGCGCTCGCTGTCAGGTTCAGGATACAAATTTATCAAATGGGGGTACTTGTGTGGATCGAGCGATGCAAAACGACAGAGTGCGAAGAACGCATCTCTGCTATCCGGTAAGGTGGGCATGTAATTGCGCTCATTATTGTTGCGCGGTGGCACCCCTCGAATAGCCCAGTAATCACCGCTGGCTGTATACCAGTCAACCCCGCGCTCCCCATCCGAATAGGTGTGTCCATATTTTTCCTGACAGAATGCCAAGATGGTCTTTTGGAAGTCCTTTAGTTCGCGTTGAGTTTTTGGGTCATCTTCATCTGCCTGGGGTGGCGCATCACCACGCGGTGGAACAGCGTCAACGTCGCGGTACTCCCGACGGTAAAAGCGATATTGACGCTCATAAAAGTTCTGTCCTGCGCCTGTCAGCTTCGCGCCACCGTCTTTTGTCTCGCGTACCAATCCTTCGGGCTTGTAGTCCCGCAGCCGAAGGAAGGTTTTCCAACTAAACCACTGCCCGTTGTATTCGTCTCCGCTGCGCTTGACCTCACCCTCACGGTACAGCAGGGCAAGCAGCTCCCAATGCCATTTCTGTAGATAGCCTTTGGGTCGCTTCGGCTTTGGCTTGTATTCCGTGTCAGCGACTCGGACGACGCGCCGCCCTTTGGTTGTCATCTTTACATAGAGAACCGAAGAGTCCCCTACGGTTTCGTAGCGACATTCGATCAGTTCACGCTTTTCGAGTGCCTCGAACGTGGAGCCGGTGCCGGGATCAATCAGCTTCCGCCCGATCTCCTCCTGAAGTCTGCTCTCGTCGCCGTCATACCCGATTGGGTGATAGTGAATCCAGCGCCATTTACTGGCAGGAGGAATGTCGAAGTTGCCCTGCGCACCTTCTGAGCGCCAGTATTCTTCATTCTCCTGATCGACGACATAGACTGCCCTCAGGTAATGCTGCTGGCGCTTATTCAGGCTGTTCCATACTGCGACATCTTTTTCGCGCTGCTTCCCCGAAGGCTGCTGCCGCTTTTGAGCCATATCGAAACCTGTAACGTCACTATATTGCACCGTTACAGATATTGTACTGCTAAAGCTCTGGAGCGCAACAAAGTTCTGGCAATTATTGACTCGCGTCAGCAGTCTGCGTTGCGCCAATGATGGCAGTCGCGTTCGCTGCATTTACAGCTGTGGAGGTGAGTTCAATTGGGTCTGGTGTCGGTGTGAGAGTGATTGTCGCAGTGGTCGCAATGGCAGGCGTATCGGTACTGGGCAGCAGAGTAGCTTGTTCTTCTGGCGCTGAGAGTCCGCCAAGATTTTGCTGTTCGACAGTCGGTGGTGCCGATTGTCGTCCAACCAGATACCCTCCTCCCGCGCCAATAAGCAGAGCGATCAGCAAGCCTACAATAAACAGTGGTAGTGGCACACCGCCCGATCGTGACTTGTCAGGGGGAAGTTTTGCCAACCACTCTCGTGCTTTTGGATGATCTATTGTCTTAAGAAGCTGTCGTGCCTCTGTATAACGTTTCTCTTGGATGAGCTGCCGCGCTTTTTGCAATTGCTGTTCGCTCATTTGAACCTCACAGCGAAATTTCCTAAAGCATTACTATAGCACATCCCTTATGGAGTGCTTAACGGTGATGCTTATGCGCATATATTGCTCAGATTGACAAGCGAACTAAAAGGGTTATAGTATTTCTTATACGGTTGATTATAAGAAGTAGTATAGCCTCGATCCCCCTACCCCAATTTGCCACTTTCTAGGGGTTTACGACTCATGCAGAAAGATTACAAATGGACGCAATCGAGCGTAAGAAACACTATGAGCAAAATTTCGCCATTTTGCTGCCGGACGAACACAACAAGGATGTCTATTCACGAATGCTGTTTTTTCTCGATTGGCTGGACAACCAAAATTTGCCTTGGTACCGCCCCACCCTATCAGCGTACAAAAATTACCTACTCCATGACCGGACACGCATCGATCCCAAAAGCGGTGAACTGATGTTTGCTCCCCTCTCCCCTGCTGCCGCCAATGCCCACTTAGCGACGATTCGTGGACGCTACCGGGCACTGCTCAACTCGAATGAAGTCCGTGACCAACTTTATGATGCCCTGCCCGCTGACCTCCAAGACCCTGCAAGCCGTAAGGCAGTTGTGGATGAGCTACTCATTCGGATCGAGCATGATGTTCACCCACGCACAAGCACCGTGAAAGAGGTAATGGTGCAGGATACGCCAGATGCTGAACATCTCCGACTCACCCCAAGTCAGGTACGTGCGCTCGTTCGCACACCGGGCGTTGATCGGCTCACCACCCTACGCGACACTGCCATCCTCGCCCTGCTTGTCTGCACCGGCATTCGAGAGGCAGAACTTGTCGCGCTCAACGTTGAAGATTTACGGCAGGCATTAGGCGGCGAACTGTCATTGCTCGTCCGTTCTGGCAAAGACAAGAAGCAGCGACTTGTGCCTTATGGTCCGCTCGACTGGTGTCTGGTCTATGTCGAACGCTGGCTGAAAGCGGCGGAAATCACGAGTGGCGCGGTCTTTCGTGGGGTATTTTTAGGAGATAAACGGGTGCGAAAAACACGCCTTACTGAGCGGGCGGTCAATCAGATCATGTATCGCTACCCGATTTCAATCAACGGCGTGATGACCGTTGTGCAGCCGCACGATCTCCGTCGGACGTATGCCCGCAATGCCTACTTACACGGCATGGATGCCGAACGCATCCGTCAAAACTTGGGACATGCCCATCTATCGACAACACAAGACTATATTGGCAGGTTAAGTGGTGAGCAGCGCCGCCCGCCAGAAATGTTTCGCCTGCCTCACTCGCCTAAAGAATTGGCACAGCCGTTAAGCGAAGGCAAACCAAAGCGGCGCAAAGGAAAGAGCAGCAAAAGGTCAAAAGTTGGGTAACTTGTGATCGTAGCCTTTGTCGTAGCCGTAATTGACCCAATGGAGCAACCGCGTCATGATGAAATAGCGTTGATCAGCAAGAAACTCGTGTTCACTGCCATCTTTCGACCAGACATAATAGAGCTTGTCGAAATAATTGCGGGCAATTTTGCCGCCTGCCCAGCGCCACGACCTCCCCCATCGTTTCTCAAACTCATCAGAGCAAAAGTCTAGCATTTTGGTGAACACATGGAATGGCTTTAGATCCGCCCTTGTAAGCGGTGGATACTTCGGCTGCTTCACACGTTTCGTGCGGGGCTTGCGTGGTTTCTTCTCAGCGATGGGCGCTTGCGTGACAGCTTCAGCCCGAACAGTTGGGTAACTTACTGCCAATTTCTCAAGCATCAGCTGCCCAACCGTTTCCAAGTGTTCCAGGTCAAGCATGTCTGGCTTGCCTGCATACACCTTATGCAGCTTCCCTGCCCTACTCTTTGTATAGGCTATCCAGTACACCCCACCTCGCTGCTTCACTTCACGGCGAAATGTGAGTGTGATAAACGAGTCGGTGGGCGCGCCGACCCACACCTTGTACGCGAAGCGTGAAGCGGTCTGTACCCAGGCGAACCACTGGTCAGAACCTACAGGGAATTTTCGTGCCTCGCCTGTTCCTTCAAGCTGACTGTAATCGGTCAGTTCGTCTTGAAGCACAATCGGTGTACTGCGGTAGGGACTTTTCGGCATCGTGTATCTCAAGTTACCCAACGCCGAAATTATACCCTCTTCACGATCTACATGATAATTTCTCTTACTGAGGCAACTGATTTGCTATTGACAACATATCCTGTCGACAGGCCGCTGGAATTTGTGAGTCAGGTAAGGTTTGTAATTGCTCAATTAGACTAGCAATATCATTCCCGTCAACATACCCACTGAAGGCTCTTGCTGTTGTTTCTTCTAAACGACACCTCACCATTACGCGAGACAACTCACCGACAGACACAATTGGTGTTTCAATGTGAAGGTTCGTCGGGTCATTTGATGTGATGTAAGCTGCTCTTGCGCCGTAGGGACTCCAAGAAGCGACCAACGGAACGCTGTCCAAATCCGCCGATTGAATGGCATCGTCTTGGGCGAAGTCGTAACGAGCGATATGCCCGCCCGCTTGAATCACTGTCCAATCACCATCATCGATATACACTGTGTCACTTGATAGGCTGAGGTATGGAACATCATAAACCACAGAGACCGGTAGCCTTGAGTTTGTCACTCTATCCCAGATGTATGTCCTACCGTCAAAGGTTATACCTAAAAGGTAAGAACTATTAAAACTCCAGCGTACAACCACCACTTCATCACCTAAAAGCGTTTCGTCATTTATAGTCAAAAATGGGTTGTATTCGGTTTCCGTATAGGATGGAAAGAACGCTACCCCGTATAACGTGCCGACAGCCATTCTGCCATCGTTTAAAATCGCCAAGTCAAAACTACTTGGCGACTCTTGAGCTTTGATAAATTGGTAGGTTTGAGCATCCCAGAAAGAAAAATTCGTCATGACACTTGCAACCAATAACATCGAACCATCAGGGGTCCAAGTAACATCGGAAATCCCTGCCTCTACTCCAAGGCCTTGCCCCGGAGACGCGTCTGGATATTCCAGTGAAGCAATACGATTGCCTTCACCTACATCCCATATCTGCACACTTCCATCGGCTGCGACTACCGCGAGTTCGTCGTTCGGGCCCCAACTCATCGCCTCCACTACGGCTGTGTAGGCAAGTCCACTGTTTCTATAGTGTTGTGCCATCTCTTCATTAATTTGGTGAATAGCTTGACCTGTTTCAACGTCCCAAATCGTTATCAATCCATCTGCATCTACACTGGCAATAAATTGACCGTTGGGACTCCAAACCATTTGTTCAGAAGGAGGATGTTGTGCTACTTGGGCTATCGCATTAAAAGTACTGTTTAGAACAGATAAAAATATTGAAATCAAAATGAGATACCTAGAAATCTTCATATGTCTCCTCCTTTTTAGCAACTATCAGTGTAATACAAACAACGCTCTTCAGCTATTTAGTGCTGAAGAGCGTCGAAAATTCGGCGGTTTAGCCTCTCAACTCACTCAACGTACCCAAGTAGGTTGCTGTGCGAAGATTTGCCCCATCTGAGTGTGTATCCAGTTGTAACGCGCATCACCTGGGTTTGAAGTATCAGTACAACCCGCTGCTGTATTTGCCTGTGCGGACGTACAACTTGCAGGAGTACCAGCTAGCCAACTTTTATTTAGAAACCCCCGTACTCTTGATGTAGCGACAGCATACACCCAATTTAAGAACATATCCGCAGTGGCTTCATCAACTTCACGTACGCGTCGTGGATCTCCGACTGGTACACCGCTGACTGTGTAACTATTTTGTTGAAAATCTGTGACTCGAAGTGTGATGAGATTGCCATTACTGTCGTATACAGATGCAGGTCCACTTCCCCACCCACGTGCTCCACGTGCCCATTCACTTCCTTGTACGCCAAAAACAGTATTCGTGCCTGAGTTGTCAAACACCGAAGCAGTTTCCATACGAGAGTACAAGGAAGTGCCTCCTGAGGTTGCACTACGATTGTTGAAATAGTGTCCAAGCTCATGAGCAATTGTGTATTGTGTAACAGGAACGTTACCGTACAAAACAATTGTCCCCTGCCCTACTGAGGTACACGCCTGATCCGTAGTGCCGTTACAAGGATCACCTGTAGCGACAATATAGCCATTTTGAACTCGACGAATTTGAAATGTGCCCATCACTCGACGGAAAAGTGACTGCATTTGATCATGAGAAGTGGAGTTAACGCTGCCGGGATACTTACGCTCATACAAAGCACGAGCTGTAAACTGTAAACCAACCAGAACTTCAGCAAGCTCAGCAAATGTCCAAGCACGTCGCTGGGCATAGTTGGGGTCAGTTGTAGCTAAACCGTCTTTGTATACAGTGACGTTATAGCGGGCAATTTCAATAATCAGGTTGTCAATTGCAGTTGCACCTTGAGTAATTACCAGATTAAACGATCCGGTATTATCTGCAAAATTGACCCCGTCATTGACCGAGACGTACAGTCTCCCTGCTGCTGGGGATGGAATCCCGTAGCCCGAACCAATTCCAAATGGAGTTCCAGAAATTCCAATTTTCCCGACGAGTTTACAAAAATACTCGTCCGGCACGATAGTTTGGTTCCACTTGTAGACAGGTGTACCATCAGGACCGATGTTCGGACCTGACCATGGTCCAATACCTCCTGATGCACTTATAAACAAGTTTTGACCACTCACGACATTGTACCCGGTATCTGCCCATTGAATTTTGGCATCTAAAGTGTACGAAGGCATTTGTTCATCCTTTCACGATTTACGAGTGAGCTAAATTACCTTAGTGAATCTTAGCTCATTCGTTCGTATTTGTGGCGAACATGCGTTCATACATTTGTTCACTTTTTATGCATCCTCTTCTGTGGGTATAATGCTCCGTGCTTGACGCTCGTTACGCTCGATTTTACCTTTAGCTTCAAGCCAATCTAAGTGTCTTACAACACCTCCAACCGAAAGAGAGCAGCTATGCGCTATCTCACGAATAGTTGGTGATTTGCGATTCAATTTGCGGTAAGACTTAATGAAGCTGTACACTGCCGTAGAGATGTCTTCTTTAGAGTTCACCAGTTATTCTCCATTCTGTTTGCCAATGTTTTCAAGTTACCCGAATACCGCCTCTACCCTACTAATCACAGTCTGCTTAAGCGCAATGAGGCGCTGCTGAAGCTGGCGATTCTGCTCATGAAGCTGCGCGTTCTCTGCTTCAACCTTTGCCAACTGCGCCCGCAGCCGTCGCACCTCGTCACTTTCGGGCAGTGATTCACCCAACATGTGATACCCTTCTGGCTGTAGGGTGACAGAGCGCGAAATGTCACTGCGGCGGGCAAGCAATCCATATTGAACAAGGCGCGTCAAGTTGTAGTTGATGACCGAGGTCGAAGTCATTCCCACCGCTTCACCAATTTCGCGGATCGTGGGCGGAAACCCGTGTTTCAGATGGTGATCGTAGATACAGCGCAAAATCTGGCGCTGCCGCTCACTAAGTTCAAATTTCCCTTTTGTCATCGTCGCATTTCGCATTTCATTACTCCACCAATGATTTCAGCCAGGCATAAACAGCATGATGTCCAGCAAGCAAAAAATAGTCGTTTACGTCTTTGCCCTGTGGCACTTGCGCTCGCTTTACAGCGCCCGACAACGCCTCAATTTCCGCCGCAGCACCCTCCCCTGCGCCATCATCATCCATTCGTGCCAAAACGCGCGGAGAAGCCAAAAAATGACCGTACCAGCGCATGTTGATGCGGCGGTTGGCAGAACTGCCGATGGAGGTAGCACACAGCAGATCTCGAGCGACTTGGCGGGCGACCAGCGCATCGAACTCCCCTTCCGTCAGGAAAATTGGCAGGCCCGGTTTAATCTCGTCCGCCAAGTAAAGGCAGCCCTTGATGTTGCCGCCACCGACTTGGTGATACCGCTGCTCACCGGCGGCGCGACGAACCTTGATGCCCCAGATCGCGCCATTGGCGTGCCACGGGATGGTGATACCGCAAGGGACTTTCAAGCCTTCGATCTCGCGCCATTCGCGGTAGTCGCCGGGGATATAGCCCAAGCCTGCCTGAATGATGGTGTCCTCAGTCAAACCACGCTGCCGCTCCAGATATTCCCAAGCTCGCTTCCCTGCCCTCCCCCAGAGGGTATCCATTGCCTCGTGCGCGATCTTATCAGCGGCACGCTGCCATTCCGCGTTTGGTGGCTCGGATGCAGATTCGCGCTGCGGTTCGACACGAGGACGCGGCTGATCCAGACGTGGCAGATCACCAGTGACCAGCTTCTCACAAGCATCGGTAAAGGACAGGTTGTGATACAAGCGCAGCCATGTAATGGCATCGCCTCCGCGCCCGCATTTGCCGAAACACTGCCAATGATCCTCATAAACGACGAGTGAAAAGCCCTTTGTCTCATTGTGGAACGGACATTTATACGTGCTGTACTTCCCGCGTCGGCTCTTGGCCTGCCCCAAGTCGTGTTCAACCACGTCCCGGCAGTCGATCATGTCTTTGATACGCTCTACATTGATCATGATTCAACCTTACAATTCGCATACGAATTTCGTCAGTACCAATGCCAAAATGCCAAAAGCCAAAATATGTGGCAAATGGCAAAAGCAGTGACGAAATTCGACTGAAAGCGGTTGAATGTGTTTACTTCTCTCGTGTCGAGAGAAGCTTTGAGCGTAGTGAGTTCGCAAAAATGCGGCGGATACATCCGCATTCTGGATTATGGCAGCAGGTGTTTTGCCAAAATTCTTCCCATGAGTGAATTTCGGCACAGGGTTATTGCCATAATTCACAGGGGAGAGAATTTCGGCGGCGAATGTTCTGCCATAATTCCGGCACAGTAATTTCGACATTCGCGGCTGTGCCATAATTCCGGCAGATGAATTTCGGCAAAGGTGTGTTGCCATAATTCGCCCTACCCTTCCGCCAACTTGTAAGCTGTTGTCGGGCGACCAGCACCATTAGAGCGGCGTTCCACCTCGACGATCACACCTGACTCGATCAGGGCTTCCACCGCTGAGTGAGCGTCCTTGCGATTCTTGATACCAGCGCCGCGATGAATTTCACGCTTCGTCGGCGGTTTTGTCGCCTGTGTGCGGGCGATGAAGTCAAGAATCTTCTGCTCATTCTTCACGTCTTGGCTGACGTTGAGTTCTGCTAACAGGCGGTGCGCTGAGGCGCGGTATTCCTCGCTCAGCATTTGCGCTCGCGCCCAATGGGCTTCGGTGATGCGCGGCGATTCTTTGCCGCCCTCGTCCGCCCAGTCCATCACGGTCAAAATCAGCGCCAGCTTGATTGCCAGTACTGGCAAGCGTCCGTAGTTTCCGCGCAGCCGCTCGTCCAGCCCGCGACGCGGATCCGTCAGTTCGTGCATGGCTTCGGAATAGGCATTGAAGCGGCTCATCACCGTCGGTTCAAGCAGCGCCTCCACCATCTTGAGGCGCACTGTATCTTCGGACGAGTACAGCGCGTCCCAGTCTGGCGGTGTTGGAAAGGCATTGTGAATACGCAAGAGGCGGCTCTTGAGGGCTTCCATCGTTGTTTGGAGTTCCGGCGAGTGGGTGCTGACGACGTATTTCACTTCTTTTTCAGCAGGTGTCAGAGGGATAATGCGCGCCATCAAGCCGCTTTCCCATTCCGCATCGGTGAGATAGCGGGCAAGCATAGCGGGAGTCGTTGCGCCGATCAGGGACAGTGCCGGGTTGTAGACGATCAGCTTGCCATCGCCGCGCAGTTCGCGTTCCATGCGGTCCGGCGCGTCGAAAAGCTGCATCAGGGCTTCAGCGTGACCTTCCATGTATTTCTTGGGGATGAGAATCTTGCTGGCTTCGTCGATACTCAAGCCGCGTTGACCAGCAAAGCGGATCGCCGCATCTTCCAGCTTCTTTTCACTGGGGAGAAGTTGCTCATAGTTTGATGGGCGCTGCCCTGCCAGCTTCGCTACCAGCATTTCCGGCGTGGTGGTTTCCGGCATGAGGAGGTGATGCAACGAACTGGCAACGAGCCTAGTGATCGCCTTCAAGCCGGTGCTTTTGTGGTAGTACGTCGTCGGCGCGACCCACAGAACGTACAGGTTCGGGTAGATATCGTCGAAGCTGAGGCGCAGCACGCAGCGTTTGGCGATGGCTAACCCGGCTGCCCACAGGGGCGCGGACTCCAAGAAGATGCGCGGAGTCATAGGTGACTTGCGCGCCAGCCAGTCGGCGCAGTCGCGTTGAAAGCGCCCTACCCCGTTTGCCGCTGTGACCAGCTTCTCATCGAGTTCGGCGGCTTTCGGCAGCGGTGGCACGTACAGTTCATCGCAGATCGGCTCGTCAACAGGCGGCTTCCCTTTCGGGTCAACCTTCATCACCTGTTCGAGCAGACCAGCTTGTGTACTGACCAAGTTTTGCAGGATCATCCGATGGTCTGGATTTCGCTGCCAGTCTAATGTTGAAAGTAAGCCCGCTAGAAGCGGACTGGGCTTCACTTCATTCGGAATCGGTTGTAGCGAAATCGCGCACCGGAGCGCGAATGCGTCTTGAGCAGTGAGCAGCATAAATTTGTCCTTTGGGATGGAGCGCAGGTGCAATTTGCCACGCGATGCGTGGAGACAAAGAGGTGACGAACCTGACGCTGCCGCAGGGGGATACCAAAGGACAAACCACTTACTTCCTCATTACAATATGTGAATGAGGGTTGGGATATGGTATAATTTCTTGTGTGGTTTGTTGGGGAGGGCTGCTGTCTTTCCGCCAAGTCAGAGTAGCAGTCCCCCTCACGCCCAAATTGCAAGCTTCCCCGCGTCATATCGTTCCTCCCTACCACTGCGACATAATGATTGCGTCTCCACGAGCTTAACTTTAGAACAAGGGTTCGCTTCTCATCATATCACAGCACCCAAACTTTGAGAAAGTACCTTGAGGGGAGAAGTGCCGGAAGGTTTAAATGTTATAACCTTCTCTTGATTATCCTTTAAGGCGGAGGGGTCTTGCCAAACACGGGCATTTTCGCTATAGTGAAAACACAAAGCGAAAGCGCCCGGGGCTTTTACCGAATCCGCCCCGGCGGATACTCGGTGAAGGCTCTCTGAACGGCTTGGCGGCGTGTTGCAGGGAGCTTTTCACTTTATAGGCACAAGTTGTAGGGCGCGTGTTGGCGCACGTCGCCAGTATCCCCAATTTAGGGTTCTACCCTACCCTATCTGCCCATAGATGCCTTTCTGTGTTCAATTGCGGGATTACAATATAGTTTTCTCCCATATGGGAGAATCTAGCCTATTGTCGCGTTCTTGTCAACTAGCCGGGGTTTTGGAGGTGAGTGTTTCTCCGAAAATTCCCGCACTTCCTCGATGTTTACCACGCGCACTTTGCGCCCTACGTAGAAACAGCTAATCCATCCTTTGTTTGCCCAGCCGCGAATCGTCACTTTTTCACGACCTATGAGCTGCGCTGCTTCTTCGATTGTTGTCCATCCCTCGAATGGGTTATCGAGGACTTTAGCCGTTACTTGCATTGTCACTCGCGCCCCTTTCTTTCTTGCCTTATCTTTCACTTCTGCTTGGAGTAAATTCTGCATTGTGCTTCTTTCCGCTCAAAATGCTTATTCTTCATTGAAGCACACTAAAATTAGAACTTAGGATCATTGTAACCGTCAACTGGATTCCTGTATATCACTTCACGAAAGGTGTTTATCTATGTCGTTTATGAAAATTTTCAACAAGTCACCTTTTTTAAGCTCATCATCTTTGTGACCTAAATCTTTACGTATAGCCCCCATAAATGCTTCGAATACAAGCATTATTTCCATCGGATTGTCTTTATTGGGATTCGCTGCTGCCCTTCTGAACTCAACCCAGCTTGCGATTACTTCGTCTGTTCCCCAAATAATCAAGTCTGGAGTGAGTTCCTGTAAACGTTCGACCGGATTTGGTGCTTCTGCTTTTGTTCTGTCTTTCTGTTGCCTTCTTTGCGCGGGTTCGTTCTGTTCCTGATTCGCTTGGTTTCGACTAGACCAAATTATGTCGAAAGCGATGCCGATGAATTTCTCATAGACAGGTGTTTTCTTTTCACGAATTTGTTGTTCTATAGCTTGAGCTTTTTCCGAATTCCTTGCCCAAACAGCAGAAAATACCGAGACAAAGATGGTGGCTCCTGCCGTGACAATCGCAACAGCAATATCATTTTCCAGAATCATTACAGCAATGGCAAAGGTTATTGCTATTGCAATCAAGCCAAAAAATAAGGATGAAAAGCGAAAAACCCGACGCAATCTATTCACTGCTGTGTTCCTTCATCACCGTTAATCGCATCCTGAATATCATTACTTACAGATGCTTCTGTTTGTATTTTGCTGTACTTGCTTACAGCTATAACGGTTTCTAGGCTGTATAAGTAGCCTTCCCCGTTCTTCCCTTGATATGTCCCAGATGGTTCCAAACCCAATTTCTTTCGACGGTAATCAAAAGCAGCAGGCGTAATTTTCAAGTACGACGCTGCCTGTGTTTTCGTCATTGGATTGTTCCACGGTTTGGGGAGTCCAGCCTCAGCAGCCGTGTTGATGTCCTTCCGGCGCTGGCGAGCCGTCGCTTTCTGTTCGCGGGCGCAGTCTTTGCAGATGTGCTGAGCGTGACCTTTACCGCTGAATTTCTCATTCGCTCGATGCCTGCCGCATACTCGACAGTAATGTCCCTGCCCCTTTTTTTTAGCCATATGTAACTTTCTGGAGTGCAGTTTTCCTCCCTTGATTACTTTTCATCCTGGTTACTCTTGAGTATTTCAATTGTCGCTTCAAGTTTGCCCACAAGTCTGTTCAACTCGTTGATAGTTGCCTGTAATTCTGCGCGTTCCTGTTTTGCCACATCGCGTTCTTCATTTCGCACTTCCTCAACACGATGGCGTAACTGCTCAATTTCAGCTTCTTGGTTACGGACCGTAGTTTCTAAAAGTTCTATTCGCTGATGCAGCATGATTTTATCAGCAAACCCTTCAGCAGCGGTCTCCTGTAAGACAAGCGCTGCTGATGCAGGTAAATCTTTGTAAAGACTTCCACTCTCTAGAAAATCTGCTACATCTTGCCAACTGTTATGACGTGTTTTTACACGGGCAACAGTATTTAAAACGTACAAATCTTCGATTGTGTACTCACGTTGTTTAGCACTTCCATAGTTGTTACGGCGTACAGCCATGTCTGACAGATACGGTTGAAGTTCTACTTGCTCTGTCCAATTTCTAATGGAACTTGCACTTACTCCAATAGCAACTGCAATTTCCCCAGGGGTGTAAGTTTTCAAGTTTTAACTCCTGTAAGTTGACTTTCAACTTCTAAAAGGGTAGTCTATATTATAACTCTCATTCCGTAGTGTAGTTAGGAGAAAGAGTGCTAGTTCAAGAAAAAACCCAAAAAAGCCTGCCCTATATATAAACAACCATATAAACAGCGTCCCAAAACACCCAATTTTGCCAAAATCGTTGTCTAAGCCATGAAAAAACGAGTCAATAGGAGACCTCGAATGATGCGCTACAAACCGAACAAAATCCTTGTTCCTATCACACCTGCTGATGCCAAAAACATTGATTTTCGGTGGGAACTTGATCCCACCATTATCACATGGGATGGCGGAAACGGCACATCAAGCGCGTGGCGGTTAGTCGATGGAGAGCTGCAATACTTCATGCTGCCGAACGTCCGCGTACCCGTTACTGGCTACAGCATGAACACCGATGTGACCTCTATCGGCATGAATGAAATGGTCTACGCGGATGTGGCAGCCGGGCGGTTTGGTATCGGCGATGGCATCTGGGAACAGAGCAAGTATCCGCCGGAAACCTTTGTGAATACCGCCGAACGCTACGGTTCGGAAATCCACATTTTTATGCTCCTGTGCCTGCTCGCTGCGCTCAATGCACCCGAAGATACACCGCTGACGATTGTCACATCTGCACCGCCCGGACTGGTCAATCAGGTGGCGAAAACCATTAAGCAGAACCTTCGTATGGGCGAGGCAAAGGATAAATCCGGTGCGTGGACGATCCGCATGAGCTACGACAAGAAACCGCGCACGTTTGTCATCGGTAAAGTGGTGGTGGTGCCAGAAGGCGTAGGGGCGTTCAGCGCCTATGCTTACGATGCAAATGGGAATGATGTGTTGATTCCATCCACGATCCACGAAGGGGACGACTCACTAACCGGGCAGGTACATATCCATGATGCAGGGCATGGAACGTATGACACCTACATCGTCCGTAATGGCAAAATCGACGCTGAAAGCATGACTTTTGCGACGGATCGGGACGCGGGCATCCTGCGTCAGATGATCGAACCTGTTATGGATTACATCCGGGATCAGTTCGCCAAAGCGGGCGAAGTGCCCCCGAATTTGAAGGCAGTGCAGGTCGATCAATGGCTTCGTGACTGGTCATTGGGCAAGATGAAGCCGCAACACGCCCGTGTCAAGCTGCATGGACGTATCCTCGATGTACAGGCGATTTTTGAACTGGTCAGCACAAGATTCGCTCGCTACGTGATCGAGGAAAAACTCGAAAAGAGTTTCAGTCAGGGTGCGGACAGCATCCTCTTGGCGGGCGGCGGTTGGGTGTATATCCTTGAACACATTCGTAAGCAGTATCCGAACCGTAATATCCTGTGGCCCGAACGTGTGCCGCACCTTAAGGGTATTCCGATGTGGGAACTCAATGCTTATGGTGCGCTGCCGATGAGTGCGGCGAATATCAAGGTCAATCGTCGAGTGATGGGGTAGGGTTAAATGCCGAAACGAGCAGCACGCCCACAAAAGCCGCCGAATGGTCAAGCCAATGGCGGAACTTATCTGTTGACCTTTGACCTTGATGATCCGGCGCAGGTAACAGCATGGGAGAAGGCTCAGGACCTTGCCAGCCAGCGTAAGCTCAAGCATGTCCTGACCGGAATGCTTCTGGCGATTGACACCGTAGAGCGCCATACAGGTAAGTCGATAGATATGACAGTTTTCATGGCGCAGTTTGTCTCGAATCTCGTGTTAGGTGGGCAGGTAATGTCCACCTATACACCTTCTACAAACCCCGAAGAACTGCCCAGTTTATTTGCTGGAACCGAAGACCGCGCCGATCCGATGGAAGCGCGGCAGGCGTTCGCCGGGGGTATGGGCAACCTCTTTTCAGACGACGATGAGGACGAGTGGGATAGCTAATCATGGCTGAGGACAAAGACTTTCAAATTCGCCTACGACAGCATATTGAAGGTGGAGAGATCGATATTGCAATTAACCTGGTGCAAGCGCTTGAAAACCGCAAACTTCGCCGTATGTATGTTGGGGAAGAAGCGTATGTTTTAGGGCGTGAAATTAATCGAATACGCGATTTGAAAGTAATTTGGGATTTTGTTCATTCTCGTAACATCAGGGAAGCTTTTGAACTGCTTCAAAGACTGGAAGGGCATCTAAACAGGGTTGTACCTGCTATCGAGCGTTTTTCGCAGTCTTTCGATCAATCTCTTGCTCGTGATTTTGTAGAGCAACTCGATGATGCCCGCAAGATCGCCCGCGAACTTGAGCGACTGCTTGGAGTTCAGAATGCGCGGTATGTAGCGCGTGATCTCAACCGAGCTGTCAACCGGGCGCTTTTTCTTGAAGGTGTTTTGGATGAAAACCGAGCAACATTTCTAAGTTTTATAGGAGTTGACACGCTTACCCCCTATACGCTCACACATCAGATTGCTCCGTTTCTACAAGCGACGATGGATTTACGGCGGTTAATTGATAGTGTGAGAGGGGAAGTGCAAAACGAAATTCGTATCCGAAGTATCACGCAGAATTCTCCAATAGGCGTTACGGCTGAAGGGGTAGGCGAAGCAATCACCGTAATACGTGAAACTGTCGTGCCTTGGAGACGAGAAAACGCCCGTAGAATTGCCGAATTAGCAGAAAATCAAAAGCGTCTCGAAATTGCTAAAGCGGAAGCTGAAATATTGGATTTACGAGCGCGCACATCTCAAGCCAGAGTAGATACAAAAATTCGTGAAGAAGAACTTGAGCAGAAGAAACTTGAGACGGAAAGATCCAAGATTGAGCTTGAAAGAATGCGCTTAGAACTGGAGAAACAGAAGATAGAAAATGAAAGAGCCAAAGTGGAATTGGCAATATATGTAACCGAGCGTATTGCTCCGAATATGTCGAATGAAGATCGGCTTACATTTGTTGCTCAGCTCTTGAGACCGCTTAGTTTACTGGTAGAAAGCTCTTTAGAGGTCACATAACAGCTTTCGAGGCATCAGCCTCTTTAATCTCGCGTAAAATAGAGGGTGATAGATATGAGGAGGTGTAGCGATGATGTTGGATAGTCTGTACCAAGTAATTGATGACTTATCAGCGGATGATCTTGATGCGCTTTCTGAATATATCGAGCAGCAGCGTGAACAGCGACGGTTAGCGCAGTACACGACTGAAGAACGTATTCAGAAGATTGAAGCTGCCTTTGCCGAACTGCGCGAAGGACTGACCCCAGCAGAGCTTGACGAGATCACCGAAGCAATGAACAGTGAAGTGGTTGAACCCTTCGACGAATCGGAGTGGCGAGATTGATTTATCTGCTCGATACGAATGTGCTGGCTGATTTTCTCAACCAAAAGCTGCCACTGACGAAATTGACCCAAACAATTCAGCAGGGCAATCGTGTGTGTATCTGCCGTCCGGTTCACTACGAAACGATGCGGGGACTGACGAAAGTTCCCTCGCCAAGAAAACTTCAGGTGTTTAACAGTCAACTTTTACCGATGCTGGAGTGGGTAGAACTGCGAAATGCGGATTGGGAACAAGCCACCCAATACTGGGCAGTCACCACTGGCACTGGCAAACAGTTGAATGATATGGACTTGTTGATCGGTGCAATTGCTGCGCGTCTCGGCGCGACCGTTGTCACAGCAGACGATGATTTTAACGCGCTCCCGATCAGACGGGAAAACTGGCGCACTCCTTAAGCCCCCTCAGCAGCTTTAGCTATTCAATACCTATCAAGTTAACAATTTCTATCGCAAACGCCTTCACAGGCGTTTGATTCTTGTAATATAATAAGTAAAAACCGAACGGGCGTTCTCAAAATATAGGTTCTATCAATGATGTAGGGAATGGGGCAATGACGTGCAGACGATACGAGTGGCGGTATTCGATGCCAATGTGCTGACGCGAAATGGACTTGGAGCGATTTTGACGAGTGTTGGTGTGCCAGCAGACGCTATTGGCTTGTTTGCGGATATCGAGACGTTGAAAGCCCATCTCGATAGGGTAAGGGTGAATATTCTCATGCTTTCGGACGTGCAGCCGGAAGGTGGGGATGCCTCGCGCCTGGTCGCAGAACTCCATCGCGCTTATCCTGGCATCGGCATTATCGTCCTCAGTTCACGTCTGCGAACAGATTATATCCGCAAGGTCTTTAACAATGGGGCGCGTGGTTTTATCTACCGCAAAGGGCAGCTTGAGGAAACGGTTGCTATCGCACTACGCTCACTCAGTCGAGGCGACGTTTACCTGTCACCGGAAGCCGCTGCGCTCCCATATCTGCATCAGCCCGTTCCCGCCACGGTCGATGACCGCGATCTTGAAGTCCTGCATCTTCTGGCGAAAGGTTATAAGGTCAAGGAGATCGCTCAGCAGATGGAGATTGACCGGAAAATTGTCTACAACACCCGCGATAAACTGCGTCGCGTCCTGCAAGTGAGCAATAACGAACAGATTGTCGCGGCTGCAATCGCGGCAGGGCTACTCCCGCAAAAATTGCTCCAGCCGTAAATTTTCAGTCACCCTGAAAAGTTCCCAAACCGTTTGGGAATCTTCCATTGAGCCGCAGGAATATTCCTCCGCCTCGTTCTGACCCCTCATGATACGCTGTTCTTCCATAAGGAGGAGGAACAGCGTTTTATGTTTCGTGTCGTGATTGCCCACCAGACTGATCTTGTCCTGATCGGCGCGAAAGCCGTTCTCGCCGAGCTGCCACTCTATCAAGTGTTGGCGGCGGTCAACAGTCTCTCGTTGTTTATCCCGGCAGTGCGTCAGCATCAGCCGGAGGTGATGGTTGTCCACGCTGAACTTGACCCGGATACCGACCTGCTCAAGCTGGTGCAGCTTGCCCTTGAGGCGGCACCGCACAGTCGGTTGATCCTGTTGGGTCACTTAAAAGATGGGCTGCTCGTCCGCGACCTGTTTGAGTGCGGCGCGTGGGGCTATCTCTATGAGAGCGATGACCTCCAAGAGTGCTTACCACTGGCGATTGACACCGTGATGCGCCAGCGCCCCTATCTCTCTCCAACTGCCAATTCAGAATACCTCGTGGCGATGCGCTCACCGCAGCGTGACTGGCATCTGGATGACGAAGCCCGCGCCGTCCTGCGGATGCTGGCACAGGGGCATCACGTCGGTTACATCGCGTATCACATGAAACTCCAGCCACGCCGTGTGTACTGGATTCGGGAGAAGCTGCGGAACCGGTTCGGCGCACAAACCAACGAGCATCTGATGAGCCGCGCTGCGGCTGAAGGCTATGTTTTTCCCTAAACGCGAAATGCTCCACTCATCGTCCGCAGTTTTTCAGAAGCGGGCTGAAATTTTACAGGGGGTAGGGAAGGGCGGTTTGAGATGATGAAAGGGTGAAGAAGGCGGAGGCTGAAGATGAAGCGGCGATTTTTGCGTGTTTTGATTGTGATGACCTTGATTCCCTGGATCGGGGCGCTGCTGCTTTTGCGCGCTGACCTGTCAGCGCCCGCGCCGCTGCCAACCCTGTTTGTCCTGCCATCGTTGACCCCTTCATTCACGCCCTCGGTCACGCCAACGGCAACACCGACGCTTGTGCCGCCAACCCTGACAGCGACGGTAACACCCTCGGCAACGTGGACACCTTCACCAACGCTCACGCCCACGCTGGCGACGCGCGTGCTTCAGATGAGCGCGGTCATGCCCGGTGTCTATGTGCCGCCCACCACAACGCCATTTCCGCCCGGCACTATTTTATTGCCTGCACCGCCACAGCCCTTTGAACCGCTGCCGAATGCGACCTACCAGCCGCCGCCATACGAAGGTTGGTACAGCTTCGAGTCCGATCATCCGAACGTGCGCTATGCAACGGCGTGGGAACCCCGCCTGCACGTAGACGCTTCTCAGGGGCAGTATCACCGCACCGAGAACATGGGAAGTTCGCTGTCCTTTGCTTTTGAAGGGGAGGGGATGCGGATTCGCTACATCGCGGCGCGGAATATGGGCATGTTCCAGGTGATCGTTGATGGCGTGATCATCGACACCGTAGATGCTTATGCGCCTGAAATCGCGTTCGTTGGCACGCGAGTCTATACCCTCTCGCCGGGCTTTCATGTCCTCGACATTCGCAGTGCTGGAACCAAGAACAGCGCGAGCGAAGGTTACGTCCTGTCGCTGGACGCGGTGCAGGTGTTTCGCGGGAGCGCCAATACCCTCATTCTGACACCGCCTTCCCAGACTGGTACGCCCACACCCGTTCCGCAGCCCGCTGCAGGCATTGAACTGATTGCCGCACCGCCAACCGTTCAGCCTACCGCGACACCCATTCCCCCGCGCCTGATCACGGTTTCCGTGGTCATCGCCTATGACGAAAACGGCAATCGGTCGGTCGATCCAGCAGAAGGGGTGCGAGGCATTTCCGTCCGTGTCGTCGAAGTTGGCACGAACCGTGTCATCACGCACGCATTTACCGACGCGGGTGGTTATGCCCAGCTTCAGTTTCTGGCGGCTTCACCAGCGCGAGTCGTCGTGCCGTATTTCGGCAAGTTTTGGGAAATCAACAGCGGGCGTGCCGGTGGGAACCTGCGCTTCACGCTGCTGCTCACGCCAGGCAATCAACCTGGCTTAATTCCGTAAAACGTCGAGGAAATAACCATGCACGAATTGACCCCTCCAAACTCAAACATGAAGCGAGTGCAGCACATCATGCTGACGCGCTCGATTTATATCCTGTTCGCGCCGGTGATGTTGATGCTGGCGATTCTGGCGTGTGGAACGGTGGTCACACAGACCGCCTATTATGTCTGTCCGACAGCGGTTCCGCCGACCCCGCGTCCGGTGGTTACGCTGCCATCGGGATTGCCAACGGCAATTCCGACAAGGACACCGCTGCCACCGACACCTTACCAGATCGTGCCACCGCAGGACTTCTATCGCGGTGATGCCGTGTTTGTTGGTGCGCCAGGCGCGGCGGTTCGACTGCGGTTTCGGTTGGTCAGCGTGACCGCTCAGGTAGCGCCGCCAACAGGTTTGGGAGCGCCGCGCAATCTTTACACATGGACTTTGGAAATTCGCAATCTGGGGACAACGGCGTATGAAACTATCCCGCCGGGGCAGATGGTCATTTCCACGCTCAGCACTGCCAGCGGAGATCGTGAGGGAATCTGGCGGACATCGGATGCTGCCATGCGTGCGGCTGGTATCACCGGGGAAAACTATGATCCGCTCCAGTCCAACGCAACGCGCCTGTACCGGATGGCGGCTTACGCGCCGGTCGGCAGCGTGCGCCGCCTCACCTTCACCCTCGATGATGAGGGCAATAACACCATGACCTGGCTGAATCAGCCGAATCCCGATTGTTCGGGTGACGTGGCAGATTAGAGAGGACGATGATGCCTGATTTTGCACGGATGCTAGATGAGCTGCAATACACCCTGATCGTGATGCTGGCAGGGGTGCATTGGAGCCTGCAAAAAGCCCTGCTGACTGGCGGGTACACCATCAAATTGATTAACCAGTGGTTGATCGACAATGCCTTTGTCCCGATTATCAGCCAGACGAACGACAGCCTGCGGGTTGCGGTTGGCTGGGTGTTTGTCGTCGCGCTGCTGGTGTTGGGCATTACCTATCTTCTCGCGGCGTTTGTCCGGTTGGAGGTGGTCAGCCCGCGCAGCGCGATCCTGTGGTATGTGGCAGGGCTGCTGTTTTTCGCTGTTGGCCCCAGTCTGTATCAGGGCATGAACACCTTTCGGCTGAACATCTCGCAGGTGATGTACCTGAGCGTTCTGGACAGCCTAGAAACGACCACCTCTGGAACCTTCTCGTCACTTTCACTGATTGACTCGGACGATCTCACGCTGGGTCCGCTGTGCGATGGCTTTGATGTGTATTTGCCGGGCGCGACGGGCGCGGGTCCGATTGATGGGCTGGACGTGGCGCTGGCGTATCTGCGTGGACATGCACAGGATGTCATGGGTTATCCGCAGCCCGTCTATTCACCCGGCTGCGGCGTGTATCTCCTCAATCCGAATCCATCGACGTGGACGAGCGGGGGTGCGGGTGGCTCCGTCGTCCCCATGGACTGGAATATGGAAGGGGGGTACTTCGATCACAATGTCTCCCCGATCACATGGGATGACATCACGGAAGTCGAACGCGATGCGGCGGTAGCGATGGCGGGTGCGTCCCAGCGCCGGGCGCTGACGGCGTGGCCGCTCATCCTGTTCGGGCTGGCGGAACAGATCGTCGGGCTGCTCATCACGATTGCGATGGGTATCACCTTCATCTCGTTCGGGGTGGCGATCCTGTTCGCATTTTTCAAACGGACCGAGAGTATCGCCCAGAACATGATTAACCAGTGGATTGAACTCATCGTCCAGACGGTCGCTATCGCGCTGGTGCAAGCACTCATCATGGGCTTCTTCCTGGCAGGGGCGGCAGCAGGAAGCGCACCCGCTGTGATCGGTATCAGCCTGATCTGTCTCGTATTCATCCTGATTACGCTGTGGTCTGGGGTGAAAGCGGTTTGGAACAGCTTCAACCGGCTGTTTAACGCGATGGGGCAGGTGGCGGGCGGCACGATCATGTCCCCCGGAACGGCAACCGTGGTGGCGGCCGGTGGGGCAGCGGCGGTCGCAGCAGGCGGTGCGGCGCTGGTATCCGGGGCAGTCACGGTCGGGTCGAATGCCATGGCGGGGGCTTCGGCACTAAATTCGGGTGCGACGATGGCACAGGTAGCCGGACTCACGTTGGGCGGCTCACAAACGCTCACGGGCGTTGCACGAACTCTCACGCATTTGCCGGGGCTGCATGGAACACCGCTGTACGACGTGGCGGAACAGTTCAGCGAAGGCGCGGCAGCGCGGCGTGTCGTGCATCCGATGGTCGGGCGAATGCTTCTGACGGATCGTGATCCTGATAAAGCGCAGCGCGATGAGGACGGGCGGGTGATCAGTCGTCCGATGCTCGTGCCAGCCGTTGGGGAGATGCTCAAAGATTGGTCGCTTCCGGGTGAGAAGCGCAAGCGCGGTGATACCGTTTCTGCGCCACAAAATGTCCACTGGCTTGAAGGCGAAGATGGCGAACTCTATCCCCAATTTACGCCTGTGCGTGCGCGGCGGATGGGGATGTTTACGCCCGTTACGCCAACCGAGGAAACAGGGGGTGAGGACAGCCGTCGGCAGCGTGAAAAGAGCGATTACGCGGCAGAGATGAACAGTGAGGAAATGGAACAGCACGTCAGCGACGTGATGCGATCTTCAACGGGGGTTCATTCGACGCTTGGTGGGATGCTCGAACGGGAAGGGCAGTCGGGAACGACGCGGCTGGATGCGGCAGCTGGGTGGCTGGAAGTGGCGGCGGAGACGCTGGCGAACGCGGCTCGACTTGGCATGAGGGTCGGGCAGCTTCGGGTAACGGGTGGTCAGGATGTGGCAGGGGTACTGGGCGATGCCGTGCGTGGCATTGGGGCAGATCGGCAGCGTAATGGCGAAACAGCGGCGGCAGGCGCGGATCACCTGACGACGGCGAACGCGATGGCACGAGCGATGGGCGTGATGCCGCTGGCGAATGGGCAGCCTGCAATTGTGGACCATCTGGCGCGTTTTGGATTATTCACTGATCAGGCGTTACGGATGGGCTTGACCGGGGAGCAGACGGAGACCGTCATCGGGGAAGTGAAAGCATCGCCGGAAGGGAGATTGAGCGAGGAAACGCGCAATGGTCTGGTCGAGCAGGTGCGCGGAGAGCGCAATCTGTCGTGGGAAGGCGCACGCGATGAGGTGAACCGCCTGGAACACTACACGCGGGCATTACCTGAAGAAGTGACCGCCTTTGGAATGGTGGCGGCTCCGTCGGGGATGGCACCGCAGCCAGTGGTACAGGTTGAACCCGACATTCATGTCGAACCCGAAGTGACCCTCGCGCCGGAAATTACGGTGACAGCGGCAGATGATCCGGCGGCTCAGCCGTATGACGAGGCGGTAAAGCGAGAGTCGGCGATGGGTGGCAGCGGGAGTGTGCTGTCATGAGCGAAACGCTGCGTTATCACACCGTTACAGACCTGCGTGAACTCTCTCTCGACGAGTTGCAGGCGATTTGGGAGCTTGTCCCGACGGAACGCCAACGTGCCTACAAAGCGGCGTATGAGCGAGAAATCGGGACAGCGGGGGCTTCTGGTTCGGATGCGCTGGAAGCCCAGGTGAATGCTGAACTGCTGCGGCGCTACGAGGAGTCGGCGCTCGTGCCCGTTGGGGCGCGCTGGGCGCGCACGCCCAGTCGTGTACAGGAGGCGGCAGGGCAGGACGAGCGGCTGACGATGCCCGAAACGGAGGCCACAAAGGGTAGCGCGAAGCCATCACCAAAGGTCGCGTTGGCATTAGGGCTGCTCGCCGTTGTGATGATTGGCTTCCTTTTCACGCGCCTGCTTGGTGGCAGGGGGAATACAGGTCTTGATGAAGCCACCGCCCAACCCTCCCACACTCCTACACCTCGTGTCAGTCCAACGCCGACACCGCTGGCGCTGGAGGATCAGGACGACATCATTCAGGGTGGGGATGCAGCGCGGGCGGTCGCGTATCCGGTCAATTTGCAGGTCATCACTGCTGATGGGCGCGATCCGCGTGTGTGGGTGGTGCAGCGCCGGGCAGTACGTGCCTCTGAATGGAATTTTGACCCGAATCCTGATACCGCCTCGTTCATCAACGGCATGTCGGTATCACCTGTAATCGGTGTGCCGTGGTCGGAGGAAAACGCGGCGTTCTTTGAGCGCATCGAGGACGGGGCGGCGTTTCTGCTTACGATGAACACGGGCGCGATTTTGCGCTATCGCTTTGAGGGACGGCGAGAAGTGCGCCGGAGCGAAACGAACATTTTCCGCCAGGTCAGTCCGGGATTGGTCTTGCTCCTGATCGGGGAAACAGATGCGGAAGGGCTGCCAACGGCGACGCGGACGTTGATCACGGCGGTGTATCCGCCGGAGCAGGAATTGTCGCGTGATGGGCTGATGCTCGGAAGTGGCATCACCATCAGCGAAGGGCAGGTGGGCGAGGCGCTTGCACTGCTGGATACAACCATGACCTTGACGGATGTACGAACGGTGGCGGGGGAGGGAGAGCTGCCACCTGAGCAGCAGTACCTTTTGTTGGACTTTGGGGTCAATGTTGGCGCGGAGAGCGTGGATACGACGGGTTGGCGCGTGGAGTTTATCGACACGGGCGGGCAGGTATACAGCCCAAACACATTGGCATTGAACAGCGCGAACTTTCCTCCGCTGCCAACGCAGTTAGAAGCCCTGTCCCAGTTTTCTGCATCAGTGGGGTATGTCGTGCCGACGACGCTCAACGGTGGGCGCTGGCTGGTGACAGACGCAGATGGGAACGGGATCGCCTTCACGGTGCGGTTGCCATCAGTTGAGCCACCGCCTGTGGCGTTCGCGGGGATTGATGTGCGGGTGGTCAGTGTGACGACACTCGATGGGCAGTTGACGACAGTCTTAAGGATTTACAACGGGCAGACGGAAACGCTGCACCTGACACAGGATGATATATGGCTGGCGTTGGGCTTCGCACCGAACCCGCCGGGACCACGCAATCCGTCGGAAGGACTCATCCCGTTTGACCTGTTGCCCGAACAGGCGGTAGACCTCACGCTAGTGTGGTACTGGCGGGGGGAGCCGTATGCCACACTTGGAGTAGGGGAGTATCGGTTTGGGATTAACTTGAGGCGATAAAAATAAATAGCGGGATACAACATACATCCCGCTATCCATTTTATTATGGTGTATTTTTCCATTACGTGCCACTAAGAGAACACATTGATTAGTTCTTGAGGTCAAAACTCTAGCACATTCATTTTGTTGGGATCTATTCCATAATGCCGAAACACATCTAATGTATCTCCATTAAACTTACTCTGATAGTTCAACCCTAGTTGGGCACAAACTGCCATCAACTCTTCTTCACTGCTGCCTTCAATTTCAACGTAAGTCGGAATATGAGGCCAAGTGTCTATATCAATGAAAACGTCGCCTAGTTTGTATCGAGTTCTACGTTTCTCATCTTTCCGTTTAAATTTCAGACCGATACTCTCAAGTATTTGTACTGCTGTGTCGTATGAGTCAATAGCTATCTCATGTTCAGTCGTTAAATGCGTGTCAGGGTGAACACGTTTATATGTTAGGGTTACTTGCTTAGAGTCATCTCTCAAGCGTAGATACTCAAGATCATTCTCTTGGACACCATAAAAAATAGCATTTTTCATGGCTCCTTTATAAATTAATGTGGCCCCTTCTTGATTAAGTCGCTGCTCAAGATGTTCAACATTCACATCGAGCAATTTGATCTCTAATTCCACTGCCATCTTATGTCCCCAGTTATTGTTCAACGTTCATGCGAAAGTTAGCGCGAGCTGCAGCGATTGAGTCATTACCATACTTTTGCCATTTTGTGAGTATGTCATCATCAAAGATACTTCCAAGAAAGATATAGTCAGATACATTGTTAATATCTTCTGTATATGCCACACCGGTGGATGACACAAAAAAATGACTGGATAGACGGCTTGCCACAGTTGCTATATCTATTTTGGTGAATGAATATTTCTTCGCAATTAGTTGTGCCACAGCAAGATACTCATCGTCCGAAATCCGAAAAACAGCCTCATTCTGCAATCCAGCTTCCAACGGCCAAAACTGATACAAGCACCATTGGCTAATAGGATAACCTTGTAGGAACTCAGCTAGTTCAAAAAGGGTATCTTTATTCAATGCGCTGACAACTGTATTTACTTTTACGCGAACCCCTTTATTGAGTAACTCTTCAAGCCATTTCCTCACAACTGCGAAGTGTTTGGGGTGTTTTCGCATAGCTGCATGGCTGGTCTCTGTACCATCGAATGGCAAACCAATCTGATCAACTGAGTCAATAATAAGCTGAACGTCTCGAGGATGAAGTGCAAGGGCATTTGTATCTACATGGATAAATATTTCCTCATCATGTGAGAATCTCAATAAATCCCGAAAACCCTGAAACATAAATGGATCGCCACCACCAAAAACTATCATTTTCGGCTTCCACTGCTTGCACCTAACTATAATGTTTTTCCACAATTCGAGAGAGCCATCTGCTTGTCGAAATGGAATATAGCAATACGGGCAATTCATATTACATTTTCCATTAAAGTTAAAGATTATTCTACTTACAGTTGAAGTGGTAGACATAACCATTAAGGCTCCTTAAGGTAAATACCCAATCGTTTGATGAGCGTCAGCAAGCCACGAAATAATGCGTATACGATACCTATGATGGATAATATTGTTAAAATTAGTTCTAATTGAGAGCCTATTTTAAGAAGCTCTGTGAATATCCCTATAATCACAGGTATGAAAGGAGTGTTTAAAGCGATTAAAACAATAAATTGGACTAGCGCAACTAACCCTAGGACGATAATGAGTTGCTTTGATCTTTTAAGACTTCTAGCCAACTTCTGAGTTGGAAGCAAAGTTGTATTCTTAAGATGTTGAGATAAGTTCGTCACGGGTTTTTCGATTAATTGTCGATTCCAGTTTCTTCTAACCCACAGTGCGTAAGCAGTGGCAAATACGAAGGTTCCTCCGTCGCGATAACCTGGAACTGGCCAGCCTTCGGGTGTCCGGTTCTCTTCAAACCATTTCATTGGACCTAGGCAGAGCGGATCAAGTGGATCACATCCAACACGTAGCAAAAAAATTACGAATGCCGGGCTGAATGATTTAACAACTTTGAAAACACCGTATTTTGTAGTTAGTCTTGTTTCAGAGACAACAGTTTTAAAGCCCCAAAAACCCTCCTCCATATTTTGACGAAGGTACTCTAAACCTGCATCTATCTTTGGTTTGTTTAGCGTTTGGTCGTCGTCAAATAAAGCCCACATTGCAAAAAGTGTTGCCGTGGGGTCGGGTATATCTTGTTCATTTATCCTCACTTTCCCATAGCCAACATCACCTTCTATTTGGAAATTTGTTTGAACGTATTGAACTCCTAAACGACGGGCAACTTCAAGTTCTTTACGCTCTAAGTCCGTTAAACCAAGTTGTTTCGACTTTAGTGCCAAATTAATCACATGAAGCATCATTCCAGTGAAGAAAAGATCACTCCTGCATTGAATATCAAAACCCCAGCCACCGTCTCGATGCTGTTGTTTAAGACACCAAATTAATGCTTCACGAACTTCACCAATTCGTTTTCCTTTGTAGTGGGTTCCTAGAAATGCCCATAGCACCGTGCCTGTTGACCATATACTTGCACTTTCCTGTACATCCCAAGCTGCCGCATCTTCAGGATTTTTGGGTACTTTCTGTCCTCCTGCCTCATCATCTCTTAAAAAGAAAAGTGCCTCGTAAAAATCCTCATATTGTTGCTCAGATAGCACCCCTAAATAGTGTAAAGTCAGAAGTACAGTAGAAGTTACTGAGGCGAAATAGTTCTCTGATTTTCCGAATTGTAGCGGAACACCTTTTTGAGGAACAAAGCTTTTGAGTAGCAGCTCTATGTATTCTGAGTATTCATCGTTGAGAAATCGTGCACTGTACTTTGTTCGACTCAATGTACTCAAGCTCTCACCTACTCTTTCTAAACACCTCCTAAATTATATTCCAACTTCTGCGAAATTTTTCAGTCGGCACCTGAAATCTTCCGTTTTTCTCCTGAAATAATCGGCATGTTCGGCAACCTCACTCTGATACGCTGAGGGGAGTTGGGGCGCGGGGCGGGGAACAGCTTGTTCTCCTGTTCGTGCCGGATGACTCCACCCACATGAGCCGATGTGTCATGGCGCACGCCTGAACCGGTCTTGTCCTCCATCGCGTCCCAACCACTTTGACCATTCAAAACTGGGAGTGACCTGTGAATCTGGGTGACGCGATTCAGGACTTGTTCAACGATGTTCGTGACGTGGCGCAGATCATCGCGCCAATTGCCGCCGTGATCGGCTTTCTAGGGTTGGGGCTGATGTATATGGGGTCAAGCTGGCCCATCATCGGCGACTGGAAGAAGGACAACCCAAAAGCCGCCAATCAGGTCGTCGTCGGTCTGCTGTTCGTGGTGTTCGCTTCCAGCGTGACCGCGCTCATCACCTTTGCCTAACGTGTGGGCGGTGGGTCGGGGTGGGGCGAAGTCTGGCACAACCCGCCGCCCTCTGGAGGTTTCCCTGATGGCAGCAGAGTTTAAATCGCATGTGCTGCGGCGTGACGAAAAGGGGTTCTTCGGCATCCCGTTCAAGCGGCTGCTTCTGGCGGGTGTAGGCGGGGGGCTGACTTACACTGTGTTCAACCTCGCCTTTCCAAGCTGGTCAATTCCGGTGGGGGTAGCCGCCGCCGTGTGTTTCTTGATTTTGACGGGCGCACGCAGCGGGCTTCCGCTGTGGCAGCGCGTGATGTATCGCGTTCGCGGATCGCTCCTCCTGGCGGCGACGCAATATCCGAACAGCCTCTCTGGAAAACTGGCTCTTTCGCTCGAATTACCGCTTGATCTCGTCCGGCTGGAAGGCACCCGCGTGTTTGCACCGGTCTCAGCGGATGCGGAAATTGACCTGAGCGAATGGGTCACGTTCAGTCGGGCAGGGGAGGTAGATCGGGATGATGGGCTGGTGTTTGTGGAGTCACCCTTAAGATGAACGAACGCGCACGCACTTTCCTGATTGAACCTTTCGACATCATGCTGCACGCGACGGAAGAAGGGGTGAACACGCTTCAGGCGCGTTTCTCAACGTGGCTGCGGACGTTGAACAGCCCGGCGCGGTTCGTATGCTGGCAGATGCCCGCGACACTGGACCCGAAAATCGAGCGCCTGAACCGGACGATGAGTGGCGTGAAGGATACGCAGCGCCGGACGCTGTTGATGGAGTACCGCCGACACTATGAGCGGCTGAACGACAGCGCCGAATACCAGCGGGCGCTATGCGGTGTGCTCTTGTGGAGTGACCAGAACGCTCGCGCACTGGCTGGCGGCATGGCTTCGGCATTTGAGACGTATGTGAGTGAAGCAGCGTGGCCGCCGCTTTTCGATGGACGCTACGAGCTGCGCGAAAGCCCGTTCTGGCATCTCGCGCCGGTAGGTCGTCCGGGTGGTCGTCCCTTCTGGGCAATCCTCAACTCGTATGACTTCGCGCCCGCGACGTGGAATTTTTTCCGCCCGCTGCCGCCGCTCCTGCGGATGAACTTCCCGCTGGCGCTGGCAATCGACATCCCCAAGACCTATGAACGCAACGCGGGCATTGACGCGCTGGAAGGCATTATCCAGGCGTATCAAGTGCATCTTGCAGGGGCATCAGGTGAGGACAGCCGTTCAGTGCAGCGCGTCGCGGACTGCCGTCGAGCGCTGCAAGAGATCAACAACGGGGATGCACTGCATCTGGTGCAGATCAGCATCGCGGTGGCAGCCGACAGCCTGAACATGCTCAAGGAACGTGTCCAGGCGGTAATTCACGAGACGAAAGCGTGGTTTTCGCTCCGACAGGAAGTCGGTGAACTGCTCTCGCGTTCGGTGGGCTTCTTCGCTGGCAAACGGACGAAAGACATCAACCTGCCAACGACGACATGGCCTGTGACCTCCCGCGAACTGGCTGTGATGTTGTCGCCACTCGGCTACCGCAAGCTGTCCTCAACGGATGGCGTTCTGCGTGGGGAAGCGGTCGGGGCAGCATACCCGGTCTTTCATGATTCGTGGCGTGACAAACGCGCGACGCATGAAATCTGGGTCGGGGTCAGTGGCTTTGGCAAGACGTTCGGCTTGAACTGCTACCTGACGCGGGAATACGCCGAAAACGGCATCCCGTTCGATCTACTGGAGCCGATGGGTCATGGACGGCATATCGCGGAAGCCTTTGGTTTGCCGTGGTACGTGATGAGCGCGAAAGCGACGCGGCTCAATCCTCAGGATGTGATGTTCCCGACGCTCATTGAGCAAGTGTCTCATACCACCCGGATATACGAGACAGTGTTGGGCCGTCCGCTCTCCGGTGGGCAGCGTCAAAACCTTGAGCGTGGCTTGCTGGGCGAGGCGCTGGAAACCTTGTATCGTGGCTTTCCTGATCTTGGGCGAGTCACACCCGAACTCGCACCAACCTGTGAAGTGGTCTGCGATGTGCTTTCAGGCTTGGGTGATAAAGAGGCGACTCGCCACATTGCCCGTGACCTCGCGGACGAGATCGCCGGGTTGTGTACCGGTTCCGGTCCGTGGTCATCGTTTCTGAATGGGGCGACGAATGTTGACCTGACACGCGGTGGGCGCGACTGGATTAGTCCGCGCGTTTTCTCGTTCCATGAACTCGAAAGTGACCCGATCCTCCAGGCGCTGGCGTACACGCAGGTGCTTTCAGCCATTCGCCGCGACAGCCTGATCGACGAGCAGCCACGCATCATCGCGGTGGATGAAGTCTACCGTCTGATGCGGCATCCGTCGCTGCTGGACTTCCTCATCGAAGCGGCAAAGACCTTCCGTACCCGGCGCAAAAAGGTCTTGATGGTGGATCAACAAATGTCGGTCTTTTTGGAAGGTAAGGCGCGACTGGTCTTCGAGAACTGTCCGATCCGTGTGATTTTCTCGCAGCGGCAGGGGATGAACGTGTTTCACGAGGACGCGGCATTCGCGCACCTCAATAAGCAGCACCGCGACATCATTGCCGGGCTGCCGCGTTTCCATTTCCTGCTCGATATTCAGGACGAAGGAATTTTCTATCTCCTGTCCCGTCCGACTGAGCACGAGCTGCTGCGTTTCCAGACGACGTGATTGAGGATGAGATGGTATGGCAAAACGAGGAGAAGGAGCCGCCCATCCGTGGCAGGCACTTGAGGAAGAAGCCTATCACGCTTTCCGGGAGTGGCCGATCTGGCTGGTCTTACGGGAACGTGAACTCCGACGACGATTGGACGCGGCTGCCACGCCCGCAAATTCGGGTGCTGCTGGCGATGCTCCTGCGTCGGTTACGAAACGAACACGCGCTGCGCGTGTGGATTGAGGAAGGGGAACGCGATGAAACTCTTGATTGTGGAATCGCCGGCGAAGGCGAAGAAGATTGCTCACTTTCTCGGTGAGGGGTGGCGCGTGGAGGCATGTCTAGGACACGTCCGTGACCTGCCCGAAACCGAATTGGGTGTGGAGGTAGAGAAGGATTTTCAGCCGACGTATGAAGTTCTGTCCGGTAAGGGCAATATTGTCCGACGGCTGCTGAAGGCGATGAAGGATGCAGAAGCGGTGTATCTGGCAACCGACCCCGACCGTGAGGGGGAAGCAATTGCCTGGCATTTGCTCGAACTGGCGCGGCTGCCGAAGTTGAAGCCAATCTATCGCGCCACTTTCAGCGCGATCACGGCGGAAGCGGTGAGGGAAGCAGTGGAGAAGCCGCGTTCGTTGGATGTGAACCTTGTGGAAGCACAGCACGCCCGCCGCATTGTGGATCGCCTCGTCGGCTATCTCGCCTCGCCGCTGGCAGCGAAGGCACTGGATGGCAAGTATTCCGCCGGGCGGGTACAGAGCGTGTCCCTGCGTCTGGTGGTCGAGCGCGAACGTGAAATCGAAGCGTTCACGTCCGAACCCTTCTGGACGATTGCACTCAAGCTCGAAGCGGATGGCACTCCTTTCACAGCAAAACTTGTGCGGTTGAAGGGGACGGAACTGCCGTTCAAGAGCCGCGATTTGCCCGACAAGCTGATTGTGCTCCTGCATGATGCGGTGGTGTGGATCGAGAAGGCGGGGACAAAAGAGCGCGTCCGCAGCCCGCTTCCACCGTTTACCACCTCGTCGCTCCAGCAGTCAGCGGCAAAAGGGTTAGGGCTGTCGCCAGAACGGACGATGGCACTGGCGCAAACCCTGTACGAAGCGGGGTTGATTACGTATATGCGGACCGATGGCGTAGCCGTCGCGCCGGAGGCACAGAGAGCAGCGCGTGAACTCATCCAGCGGGAGTACGGGGCGCACTACCTCCCCCCAACACCCCCGACTTATGCGGTCAAAGCCGCGAATGCTCAGGAAGCGCATGAAGCGATCCGCCCAACGGATGTCCATCGTTTGCCACAAGGTGTAGACGGTGATGGCGCGGCGCTGTATGCCCTGATCTGGCAGCGTTTCGTTGCTTCGCAGATGCAGCCTGCCCGCTATCAGACCACCGGCGCAGTGGTTTACGCCGGAAAAAAGCAGGGGCAGCCGTTCCCGATGGAATTTCGAGCGCAAGGCGAAACGCTTCTATTCGAAGGCTTCCTGAAGGTGTACGAGGAACCGCTTGATGAAGGCGATGAACGTGAAACGAGCGCGGTGCTGCCGCCCTTGCAAGCGGGGCAGACCCTCATCGGATGTACGCCCGAAGCTACCGAAGGGGCGACACGCGCTCCCGCCCGCTATACAGAAGCTGCTCTGGTGCAGGCGCTGGAACGCCATGGGGTGGGCAGACCTTCAACGTATGCCAGTATGGTGAAGGTCATCAAGGAAAAAGGCTATGTGAAGGTTGAGAAGCGTCGTCTTGTCCCCACTGCCAATGGGATGGCGTTGTGCGACTTCCTGACCGCTCACTTCGGGGATGTGCTGGCATACGACTACACGGCACGCTTGGAAAGCGGCTTGGACGAGATCGCGGCGGGGGAACGCACACGGCTGGAGGTTCTCCAAACCTTCTGGCATGGCTTTCAGCCGCAGCTGCGGACGGCGACAGAATACGCGCTTGGGCAGGTGAAGGCGCGTCATACGGCTCGTCCACTAACCCTGCGGGCGCGAGACGCGCAGGCGGAGGAGTAAACGCATGAGCAATATCATGCCCGAACCGCCGCCTATCGATTACGAGATGATGGAGCCGCCGGACGATCCGTTTCCTGATGATCTGTTCATGGGGATGCCGCCGGAGCCAGATGATTATGGCTATAACCCCGGTCTTGCCTTCGATCCATTTCCGCCTGAACCGGATGGCTGGCTGCCGGAGGATGATCGCTTTGTACCAGATGACCATCAGCCAGTGATTGACCTGCCACCTGCGAGTCAGGATGGGTTACAGGGGTTTGAACCGCCTGAACCCACCGACGAGGGTTGGTCGTGGCATGAGGCGCGGCTCATTGGGGTTGAACGCGAGGCGGATGATGGTGTGCAGTACGAAATTGGCTGCATGGATGTGTATGCCAACGTCAATACGGGCGATTTAGGCGCGAGCTATCTGCCGATCGCCGCATTCGACGATGTGGATGTGGCGACGGCGTTTTACCACAACCTTGAAGGGCAGATTCATGACGGCGTTATTCCGGTGACGGGTATTCCAGCATTTGCGGAAGGTGCTGCCCGACAGATGAATCCGGATAACGAAGGCTGGCGCGGGGCGGACCCGGAAGAATATGCGGCGTATGAAGCGATGCGGGGTTTGGATGCCTACGACATCGATGAGCCGCCGCTCGAAGCGCTTGACCCGCTGATCGAAACGGCGGCACGGTTAGGCGGTGTTGCGGTTGAGCATGAAGTCGATACGCCACATCTTGAAGTTGAGGAGCGGGCGGCATTCCAGGCATTGAACGCGATTGGGATTGAGGCAGAGGGCTTCGATCCGTCGAAAGACCCGCCGCCTTTCTATGACGAGGTGACTGGAACCGCGTACTGGATTGGCGTATTTCAACCCGATAAGGATGACCGCGAGAATTGTGTCACCTCCATCCTGTCACTGGGACGCAACCCCGAAACAGGCGAGATGGAAGCCCAGCTTGCGCCCTGTGTTCCCGGCGAATGGGACAAGGCGTACAGCGCTGCCGAATATCTCATCGGTGTGGCGCAGAAGGGTGGCATTGACCGCTGCTTCGATGCGGCGGAGGGCATGGCACTGGCGACGGATCAGCGTGAACTGTGGGACGAGGCACGCGGTATTGCGCTCGAACGTGAGGCAGCAGACGAGATCGCGCAGTATACCCGCGAGTCGTGGGAGGTGGAGCTATGACCGACAACACCACCCGCTGGACGATCCGTCTGACCGACGAGGACGAACAGATGCTGGACGCATTATGTCAGGCTTATGCCTTGAAGCGCCCGGATGCAGTGCGAAGGGCAATCCGCGAGGCGCTGGCACATGCTCAGGACAAAGGGGAGGCGCGGCACGCGATCACCCTGTCTGGTTCATTTGTGCCGCTGTCCAGCGATAGCAGTATGACCTTTCCTGTCCAACTGAGACGAAAGGCTGCCGATGAATGAGACACCTTTTCATCACCACGGTGAGGATGGGGCGCTCTACACGGTTGATGTGATCCGGGATCGGCGCGACGAAGCGAACCCGCACTACGATGTTGACCTGGTGCGCTCGCTGACGGGACGTTTCGGTGAGTCGATTGAACAGCGGCTGACGCTCGGTGAGTATGAGGAACGAGGGGATGCCGATGTCTACCGCGATGACGTGGAACGCACAATCGACGAGCAGGGCTTGGACGGGGTAGGGGATGCAAAAGACCGCATTCTCAAGGAGCCGGTCTTGTATGATGGGGAATACCTGTTCGTCACCTATCCGCCGGAAGCAGAAGGCACAGACCGGGCGGCGGCGCACCTGCTGCATTTCGATGGGGCAGGAATGCAGTCCGAACGGCTGGCAGTGGGAACGGCAGATGCGATGCTATCCATCGCGGAAGTCGGGGAGCGCGATTGGGCAGAAGGTAAGTTACCCAACATGCTGCACGACCCGGAACGGCATCCACTGGGGGACAGCGGCTTCACCTGTGATGACTCGATGATCATCCACGATGCAGCGGGCAGGGAATGGGCTTCGCACTTTGATACGGGTGACACGTCGCACTGGTTCGCCATCGTCGAAAGTGAACACGACCCGGCTGATTCGGCAGCGCAGCCCTTCGAGCTGCGCTACTTCCGGGCGCTCGAAGGCGAAGATGGTGCAGTCAAGCACGACTCCTACCCTGTCATGCCGCTGCCCGATGACAAACGCGAGTCTGCATGGCCGCTGCCGGGCTTGGAGATGTATCTCGAACGCGGCGATGTCTACATGGCGCAGCAGTTCGCGCATGATGTCGCCGACAACAACGGTATGGATTTCCCGCCGCCGCTGGCGCTGCCCGCGCTCGATCCTGAGCCGGACTACTACTTTGGGTACGGGGTCAGTCCCAATAATCAACTGTCGCTTGAAGCGGTCAAGACATGGATGGACGGCGCGGAACGCCGTTTCGATACCTTCACCATTGCCGAATATGGAATGTATGAGGAAGCACGAGTGGACGAGCAGGAATTTGATGATCTGATGCACGATAAGGGGTTGGAATCCGCGATGAATGTGGCGGAGCGCATGGCGGTAGCAGGTGGATACCTCGACCCGCAGCGCGAGGATGGGCGTGTGTTCTTCGAGGATGACGCGCCACGTGATCCGTTTACGACGGTGCGTGAGCGGGAACTCGAACAGGAACGCGCTGTGGAGGACGTGCCGATCTATGGGGTGGATGCGATCAGCGCGAATGGCAGTTCACACCTCGATGTGACGAAGGAATGGGGGGAAGGGGAACACACGCACCTCATCATCCCGCAGCCCGATTGGGATACTGCCGCCGCGAACGCGCAGACGGCGTATGACCTGATGCTGAACGATGACCTGCAAGGCGCGATGACGCTGGTGGAAGTAGCAGGGGTGGAGGCAGGCGTGATTGATCCGCAGCGCGATGACCCGCGTCTGTTCACCGACGGACCTCCCGATCCTTTCACGACTATCCGCGAACGGGAACTCGCGGCGCCGGATATAGATACTGAGCCGCTTGCGCCTGTAAGTTACCCAACGATGTATGCGGAATGGGCAGAGGAAACGCGCCGGGAGCGCGAGGCGAACGCCCCTCTGGAAGGGTCAGCGTGGTTTGAGGCGACATTCGATAAACCGGAGCGCGAACTCTTGCAGCCAATTGACGACACGGTGAACTACAGCGTCGTGGTGCAGGAGGTTGATCCTTGGACAACTGAACTCGCCGTCGAGAAATACTGGAAAGAGCCGAACGGGTATTTGGGCATCGACTCACAAACGATCCAGACCTTCGACTCGGATGATGAGGCGCAGCGCCAGGCAGCAGAGGCAGCGCGGGAGGGGCTGCTCGAAGTTTACGACGAGCGCGGTCTGGAAGCGATGATGCACCAGGCGGAACTAAACGCGATGCAAAATGGACATCTCGATGGCGGGCGGCGCGACGAGCGGCTGTTCCGGAACGGGCCGCCGGATCGCTTCGAGACGCTAGCGCAGCAGTTGGCGGATGAACCGAACCCGTACTGGAATGTAGGGGATGACCGGGTAGAAGAAACACCAGCGCCGGGCAGTTGGGAAGAACTGATTGCCCAGCAGCCGGATGAGGAGCCGGAACCGGAGCGCCACTACTGGCAGATGCACTACCGCCCCGTCGAAACGCCCGAAGGGGAATCGCTGGGGACAGCCCTGTTCGTAACCGACTTTCCGCAGCTTCCGCCTGACTTCGACAACTATGTTGAGGAATACGGCATGGATGACAGCGTGTATCCCACTGAAGCCCGGACGCTGGAGATGGCACACTTCGCCAACGAGGAGGATGCGAAGAAGTTTGAGAAGGAATTTCGCTCGTATCTCATCCCAGACCTGATCGACGGACCGGAACTCGCGCCGGAGGTGGCGAAGCTGGAAGGTCTGTCTGGTGAATGGCAGGAGATGGACTATCAGGGCATCGTGGACTATATGAGCGGCAGCCGGACGATTGTGCGCGAGGAGACTGACTGGCATCTGCACAACCCGCACGCGGAGCGTGACGCGCGGATTGAGGCGGAAGGATTGTATAGCGATAAGCTCGATGTCGACAATGTTAAACTGGATTTGGATATCTAACAGAGAAGCAGATTGCTTATTCGCAAAGCAATCTGCTTTACTTCCATTCACCACTACCAAGTTGTCGCATCTCTTTTCGAACCTCTTGTGCTTCTTCAGGATTTTTCTGGGCAAACCAAGCCGTCACGGCTTCTTTAGCTTCGGGGGTACCGATGTACTCCAGAACACCCAATGCTTTCTCAATCCTGAAATGAGGCGTCTTGATACGTTCAATCAGCTCAGGCACATGTGACTCGTCTGCTAAATGGTGCAGCGCGAAGTTACGCAGGCCAAAACTGGAAGCATAGTAGAAATAGTTCTGATACATAAAGGGCAGAAGTGCTTTTGGGTCGCGCAAACCACATAATGCGATCACCGCAAAATCGGTGACGACCTGAGAGGGATCACCGGATAAGTCCAACAGATTATCCACGTCAAGATACTCAGTAGATAAACGGGGCATCAGGTCATCAATATTTGCTAATGCCCGTTCTTTGTCATCAGGATCGAACAGACTATATCTGAGTCCTTCTTTGTAAAGCTGGTGAAATCGCAGCCGCAGCAAGGCGTATTTTGCTGCTCGCTGCTGCTCTGGATTCGTGCTGCGAACGTAGCTCCACAGCGTGTTTTCCAGATCAGGCGGGTTGACAGCTTGCAATCCATCAACGACGATACGACCCATTGACTCATGGCGCGACGGCACGGGCCAAACCAGAAATCTTTTTGTCGGGTGGCGTAACACTTCTAATAGGGCTGGTAGTGACAGGGGAAACAGACGTGCCAGCGTACGCGCAGCATTCTGACGTATCCCTACATAGCTGTGAGAAAGCAGCTCTATATAGTCGTCAATCAACACATCTGACTGAGCCAGCGCCGCCGCAGCAGCGGCCCGATTTTCGGCTTGATCATTGGCAGCGACCCGAAGCAGTGGCGTGACATGCCATCGAGATCCAGCGAGGCTCAGATAATCTCCACTTTCCCAAGCACTCTGTTTCTCCCCGACCTGTTCGAGCGCCGTTAAAACCGCAGCAATTGGGTCAACATCATCGTGTCTGAGTTCGATGGTGGGTAAGCCGACCATGTACGGACGTTTTTTCGCTGCCGTGTTGTCCCGACTGAAAATAACACGTATGGGTACGGGTGGTTTTGTCTGCCGGTATGATACCGTGAGATCAGGCTCGTAAATTACAGGAATTGTTGGCTTCCCCACACGGCGAATGACATCCATTGGATGACTTTGCGGGTAGGCGTAGCCGAGATATGGTGACTCGATGACGATTGCACAGTCTGCTTGTTCAACGAGAATGCTCAGCGCATCGTACTCATCATCTGGCAAACCGTTATGGAGATATTCCGTGACTGTGTATCCGCGTTTTCTGATGTGCGCCGCAAGCTGCTCGCCGAATGCTTTGCCTGTGTCATTGAAGGTCAGGAAAATGTTCATTCTACTCTCCATAAGGTGTTACCCTTAATCCACTGGAGAGTGGCCCCATTCGTACCCTTGCTTGAAAAACAAAAAAGCCTGCATCGCTTATCGGAGTGCAGACCGCTGCTATAGATACAGGGTTACTGCTCAATCGCAGTCACATCTCCACTTACAGTGGAAGGCACCTTGAGGTATCTATCTCAGGTTGCCGTACCCATTTCTTGGGGTCACTCTTGATGCTTTGCAAAAGCATACTTCAGGTCTCCTACTCGGTCAAGTTGGGTAAATTACAACTGATTTTTCACCCTTTTACTTACCTTCAAACTGACCCGTCGAATGATGCGTGGTGCGATTCCTCCCTTGAGTATCCCTGTCATTTCGCCTCGATCAATCGTCTGGATTTCCAGCACAAAAAAGTTCTCCAGTTCAATCCGCCCGCCGCTGATGAGTTCCTCAGTCCACACCTCTACCAACGCTTCGAGCATAGCCTGCACGTCACGGTTCTTGAGGCGGGTGCGCCGCCCGATTTCACTGATCATCTTCTTTTTGGTCAAGGTCACGGGGACACCTCTTTCGCTGCCAACAGGGTTGCGCGGCGAGCGCGCATCGCCTCCAACGAGTCCAGCTTCGCCTTGCCGCCCGCCTTCTTTTCCGCTTCTGCTGCCACTTTTGCCATGACAAGCGATGCCGCCTGCTCCAATGTCGGTTTTGGCGCGGGTACAGGCGGCGCGACGACTTCCGGTTGAACAGGACGTACATCGAGCGACAAGCCACGCTCCAACAGCAGCGGCTGCACATCCTTCGCTGCCTTCAGCCGCGTTTTCCAGTCCTCACGCTCATAGAAGCGTGTCAGGCGGGCGTTCAGGACAACTTGCGTGGCAAAGCCTGCTTCCACATAGCGGGCGAAGATGGTGCAATTCCCGACCTGCGGTGTAACCACTTCATCGACAGTCAGAAGTGGACGCTGGCGAAGATGGCTGTTGGGATCATCCTGGTTGGCATCCGTCGTTGCTGTCCCACTTGCCTTGCTGTAGAACTCAGCGGTATCCGCATCACAACCGCCGTAGATGACCTGTGTCGCCAGACCCGTGAACAGCGCCTGCGTGCCTTCAGCGCCGTAGATCATATGGAACTGTCCCTTCGTCTGTGCGCCAATCATGATTGAGATGCGGCGCTTGCGGACGAGGTTCACATCGGCAACGAGGCTGTCGAGTTTGCCGAGGGTGGGGAACTCGTCCAAGATGACCCCCACTGGAACGGGCAGTGGACCCTTATTCCGTTCGCCAATAGTGTCCAGGTCGAGCATGAGCTTACGAAGCGTCGCGCCCAGATATGAGGCATAAACGGCACGCATACGCCCCGGACACGTCAACACGACGACAGTGGGCTGTGCGACGATGAGTTCAGCATCGAAGTCAGACGAAGAAGTGTTGGCGCGGACATCGGTGGAAGCCCAGCCGGTGAGTGCGGTTGCCAATGTCGCCACGACGTTTGATGCCACCTTGCCGTCTGAACCGACAGAGGCGATGAAGCTGTTGGCGAGCAAGGCAGCATCGTCCTTCTTGGATGCCAGCTTGCCTGCCAAGCCTTTGAGGTCATTCATGGCATTGTAGATTTCACCGAGATTTGGGAAGCGGATCAAGCAGGCTGCCAAAAGTGCAGCCGCGCTGTCCGTCCAGAAGCGGTTATCGCCCTGCGCCGACGGCACCAGCACATCCGCAATCGCTCTCGCGTCGGACACGTTCTCGATGCCTTCCGCGAGGTTGTAACGCGGTCCGCTCGTCGCGGTCGGGTCATGCACCACAACAAGATGACGGGTAACAGCGGCATACTTTAGGATATGTGCGGTGATTTCGCCCTGTGGGTCGGCAACGACCAATGAGTGACCTGCCAGCATCCGATCCGCAATGGCGGGCAAAATGATACCCTGCGTCTTACCGCTGCCGGGTCCGCCCAGTGTCAAAATACCGCGTGCGATATCCTCGCCGCTGAGGGCGAACTTGCCTGTTCCCATGTCGAGGCGACGTTTCGCCTCACCCCAGAAAGCACCGAGCAGTACAAGTCCTTCCTCATCTTCTCGCCGGAAACGCTTGTACTCGCGCATCGTGCAGAAGTGTGACGAACCGAGCGCACCGCGCTTCACCTGTGGATTGCGAAGGCGGTCAACCCTTTCTCTGAGCCAGCCGCCGCTCTTGATGCCGCTGTGCAGTCCGATAGTGACAATGAACAGGAGAAAAATGAGCATCATCCCGAACATGAACAGACGCATCGTGTTCACATTGGACGGTGCGCCGGTGATCACTTCGATGAATGGATTGACCGTCTGTCGTTGGCGCGAGGTCTGCACAGCTAAGTTACCCAACAAGGTTACGTAGAGGGCAGTCATGCCGAGCATGACGAAAATGTGGGCGCTCAAGCGAGCGATATGCCGCCACCCTGTGATGGCGCGTCCTTCGCCTGACCGCTGGATGCCCGCACCAAGCAGTGCGGATACGATGATGGGTGAAAGCAGTGTGAGACATAAGAGCGGCGCAAGACAGCCGCCGAGCAGCGTGCGACCGTCAGTAAACAACCAGTAGAACATCGGCTACTTTGCTCCTGTCCGACAGCTCAAACGGTAGAGCAGTGAGCCAACACCGGCGACCAGCAGCGCCGCGAGGTACACCGCCTCCCACACCCCCAAGCCAAACAGTCGTCCGACAACCGTGAGCGCGAGGATTAGCGTGACCAGTCCAAACAATCCAACAGCCGTTTGTGTGTTCATATACCGCATCAGCGTTCTCCAAACCACGCATCTAAATCATCGGATAAAGTAGGGGCAGGGGTTTCCTGCTCTTCGCGGAGCCGCTTCCATTCAGGACCCACAATTTCATCCAGGGCAGCGGCAAAATGGCGACTGCCAATTTCACGGAACAACGCATCGTGACCCTTTTCTTTGTTGTTGTAGACTGCCGCCCGATCTGCGCCGGGCAGCGGCGCTGTACCAGGCAGGACAACGTGCGCGTGCAGGTGCTGTAAAACCTCTCCCTGTTCGTCTGGCTGTGTCAGGCTGTCGTGAATCACGTAGCTATACTCCGGCACATCAAACCCGCGCTGTGTGTAGTAGTCCTCAACCACCAATTCAGTGAGGTTGTGTAACAGGTCACGGCGCTGTGCCTCCGGTACAAGGGTCATCAGATCGGGCGAGGGTGACACAACCCACGTCCATGCCAAGACATGCTTGCTCTGGAGGTGGTCGCAGTTCTCGAAGATGGCGCGGTAATGCTGCCCAAGCCCTCGGTCTACCCACCGTTCCGCGTTCTCATCCTGTGGCACATGCTTGTTTCGATCATCGCGGTACTGCAAATACTTGAGTGTACCGCGCAGCCCTTGATGACCCGTCCCGCGTCCTTTGCGCTTGGGACCTTTGTAAGCAAAATCGGTCACGATGATCGCTTTGCTCATCGAGCCGCTTTACTCCAGTTCGCGGACAGCATGAATCTGATTGAGCAGCGTTTCGCCGTCGCGCCGCGCTGCGATGATGGCTTCAGCGATGCGTTGTGTAGCGCCTTCTGGGTCGAGCGATGCCAGCAGGTAGATGACCACGTTGAGGTGGAAGGACAGCGCCAACTCCAGTTGTCCGACACGCTCTTGCAGGGATTTCTGAAAGTGCTTACGGCTGCCGATGATGTCTTCCTGACCGTCAAGATATTGGCGGATCGCCTCTCGGATGATCTCTGCTTCGCTGACATCACGCGGCTGTTTAGCGACGAGCTGCGCCAGCAGGTCGCGCATTTCAGGAGTCATGGCAACGGTACGCTGTACTGTGTATTTGGCTTTTGACATGGCATTCCCACCGGCTACCGTTTATGAAGATTGTGGCATAGTAGCTTGATGAGGGGCAGCGAAAATTACGGGTTCAAAGGTGATTTTTTCAGTCGGACAGTGAAAATTTACAGCCGACTTTCGCAGGGTTGAGTCAGGTAATTCGAGAGCGTTTGCAGCGAATGTAGGTGTATTTTCTTTTCGGACGCGCGAAGTGCGTCCGGTCGGCGCGATGTATCGTGCCGACGCGCTGCCGCGCACGTCAGGGCGCGGTCAGCGGTGGCGCGCGTGAGCGCGGCACATCAAGCCCTCCGGCGTCTGAGGAGCCAGCGTTTTAGCTGGCGACTACCTCAGCCGCGCTGTGTTCCCGATAACGGAACACTTCGGCTGACCGCAAGCGTGTGTCCTACACACGTTTAGCGGCTGAGGTAGTGACCTGCCCCCAGAAAGTTGAGCCAAAAGGAGTGAGAGTCCAATCGTAGAATAAAGGTACGAAAGGACCCTCAGATGAGCAACCAGAAACACGGCAAGCGGTACAGCGAGACGGAAATCGTCCGCATCCTGCAGGAGGTCAGCGGGGGCAAAGCGCTGGCGGAGGTCGCACGTCAGTACGGCGTGTCGGAGAACACCATCTACCGCTGGAAAAGCCGCTACGGCGATATGACCAGCGCCGAGGTGCAGCGGGTGCGCGAGCTGGAGGCGGAGAACGCAAGGCTCAAGCGGATGCTGGCCGAGCAGCTCATGGACAACGACGCGCTGAAGGAGCTGCTGCGAAAAAAATGGTAAGCCCTGACGCCAGGCGGCGGGCGGCGCAGCAGCTGGTGGCAACGCGGCGGTACTCGCAGCGTCGTGCCTGCAAGCTGGTGAGCGTGGCGCGCTCGACGGCGCGGTATCGTCTGCGGCGGGTGGATGACCCGGAGCTGGTGGCGGCTATGCAGGCCACCGCCCAGCAGCATCCTGCCTACGGCTACCGACCGGTCACCGCCCTGCTGCGGCGTCAGGGCTGGCAGGTGAACCCGAAACGGATCCACCGTCTGTGGAAGCAGGCGGGACTCCAGCAGCGGCGGCGCAGGCGTTTCAAGCGCCGCTTCGGTGCGGCGTCCGAGCGGCTCCAGCGCGCCACCCGTCCCAACCAGGTCTGGAGCTACGACTTTCTCAGCGTGAGCACGGAGCGCGGCGGCAGGCTGCGGCTCCTGGCGGTTATGGATGAATTCACCCGTGAATGCCTGGCGCTGTACGTGGCGCGGTCGATTTCATCCAGACGGGTCATCCATCTGCTGGGCTGGTTATTCGCGACCCGTGCCATCCCACAGTTCCTGCGCAGCGACAACGGACCGGAGTTTGTCGCGCACGCCGTTCAGGACTGGCTGACAGAGCAGCACTGCCAGACTTTGTATATCCGTCCGGGCAGCCCATGGGAGAATGGATTTATTGAAAGTTTCAACGGTAAGCTGCGGGCGGAATGTCTCGACCGCTGGCTGTTTTCCGGCGTGCGGGATGCGCAGCAGATCGTCGAAACCTGGCGCGAGGAGTACAATCTCCACCGGCCGCATAGTGCGCTCGGATTCCTGTCCCCGGCGGACTATGCCCACTTGCTCTCGACTCTCACTCCCTCTGGTACATAGTCAGGGGGCAGGTCATCTCCACGTTCAGGTGTACCAGTCATCACAATTGTTAAAGTTGCATACTCACGCAACTTACTTATAATGTCCGCTGACCGTGTAAACGATCCCTCGTATTCAATTCCAAGTTGTTGAGCCTCGTCACAAATAAGAAGGATTCGCCCTGCGAATCTTTTGAAAATGTCTTCATGAACTTCAGGTTGGCTAGCCAAACTCGAGTAAGTTGTAACGTAACCACTGGCATTGCCTCTGATCAACGGGGGTTCATTTTCACGATGATGAATCTCACCTAGTACAGCACTGGGAAAACTAATACGAAAATTTTTGCAGTCCTGCTCAAATTGTTCTGCTAAATTCCGACGAGGAACAAAAATTACAACAGCATCAACTACTTTTGCCTGCATTAAGGTGTTGGCTGCCAGCAACGCTCCAATGGTTTTTCCGCTTCCCGGATGCACGTCTGCCACAAGTGTTGTTTCACCTGCACTTACTTTCTGGATAGAGACATTGATAAATTGCTGCTGAAACGGTCGTAACGTGGACATTGGGAGGCGTTTTCCTTTCAGTAAATTACATTTTGGACACAAGGCTTGTCCATTACTTATGTGAGTTATTCCACCCTTAATATAAGGATAGATGTGATCGGCGTGCCAGCCACTATCCAATTCGGCACCACAACGAGCACATTTCCCGTCAGTGTGTAAATAAAGCCTGATTCGTTCAGAACGATTGAATCTTCTTCGCATTTGCAGGTAAATAACTTAACTAATCACATCGGTTACAAAACATTATTGTACTGCACAGCGAACATTTGTGCAGTACAATTTCCGAAAGGTGTGATTTTTTACGTTTTTGGGTTTTAGCCGCCGGCGGTGAAGATGCCGAGTTCCTGCACATCGACGCGCACGCCATCGAGTTCACGCGGGATGATGTCTGCGGGCGATAAGTCGATTTCCGGCGTTTTGTGATCGACCATGACGATCAGCCCGACTTCGGGCGTGGTCGCACCGCCCTGTGTGGCATAGCCCACCCCCACGCCGATCACATGCGGCAGGGTAAGCAGCCAAGATTGATATTTCTGCTGAACGTCCATCGCGCGACGCATTTTTTCTTCGTGCGCTGCTGGTGTCCCCGATGATCCCGGCGAACCTGTATTTTGAGCCATGATCACTCCTGTGTTTTATAGAGTGGTCGATTTGGGAACCCGTTTGCAACAGGCGACCCGCACGAAACGAGTTTCGCCAGCCGCCCCTACAGAGGGTCCAACTAGATTCTAGCCCAGCACAATATCCAACCCATTCAGCACCACGTCGATAGGCGTGAAGATGGTCGCCAAATTGGACCCAGCGAACAGCAGCCCGACGGCTTTCTGTTCCGTCGCATCGACGACAAGCGATCCGCTGTCGCCGCCCTGACTCATCGCGCTGGCGATCACCTGCCCGGTGAAGCGCGCGGTGCGTGTGCCGCGGCTGGTGTTGTAGGCAATATCGACGGTGGCGTTGAGCAGGTTGATTGTGCCTTCGGTGTATTCGGTGGTGCGCCCGTATTTGCGAACTTTCATGCCCAAGACAGGCGCTTTGGTGGCATTGACTGTGCCAATCTGGCGAATGTCGTCGCTGAACATCGCCGGATCAACCGGACGCGCCAGCGCGCCATCGAATTTGTTTTCCGGTACTGCGGCAAATGCCGACGCGCGCGGCATCATCATCTGCGGGGAATCGGGAACGATAACGCCGCCGCTTTGCGCGGATGCGGCTTGCGCGGACGAAATCGCTTGAACGCGCTTGCTCGATCCCAAAATGGCGGCAAGCGCGTTGAAAAGCGCGACAATCACCGCGACCAGATCGCAGCCTCCGCCGCCTGTTCCCCCTGTGCCGCCGCCGGGAGATGGTGGGGTGGGGGTGGTCACGGGATCATCGGTGAAGCGGAGCGCGGTAAAGCGTTCGAGCCGCGCCACAACGTCGCCGGGTTCGCGTCCGCCGTCCATCGCGGCAGGCTGCAAGATAGCATCCCCGATGGCGGATTCGTTGCTGTTCGCCAGCACATGATTGTTGGAGAGTACAAACACTTCGCCCGTGCGCTTGTCTTTGACCATCGTGCCGAGCGTCCCGGCGGTCACTTTGAAGTGTCCGATGCTGACACCGCTTGGGATGACCGGACGGAAACGATCACGCGGGCTTTGCTGCGCCTGCAAATAGCCGACTTCGAGAACATCGGTACGCAAGCCGTCGATTTCTTTGGGGATGGCATCGTCGGCGCTTAATGCGGCGAGGGGTTTTTTCTGCTGAACCAACACTACAACCGCGACTTCATCGGTGAGTTCGCCGTTGGTTTCTTTGAAGCCAACCCCCACGCCGACCACGTTGTTCTTCGCCAAAAATTCTTGCTCGACTTGCGCCTGCGCCTGCATCGCCTGCGCGGTTTCGTGCGGCGGTGGCGGCGGCGGCGGATCGACGGGATTCTGTGGAACATTTGGCAGGTCGGTCATGATCTTCACTCCCATTCAGGGGCAACGCTTCTCATGACCGATATTGTAGCACCGAACGAAATCCGCCGCTTGACGGTGTGTGGGGGGTGTGTTTGATGACGCATTTCGGGTTTGGCACGGGCGAACAGCGTTTCGGGCTTGGCGCGCCAACCCCCTACAAATTATCGCAGAGCGGAATCGAAGAAGGCAAGCATGCGCGCGGTGTATTCTTCGGGAACAGTGCCTAATCCACCGACATGCGGCGCATTTTCGATCACCCAGAGCTGACCATTTTCACCAAGATATGGCTCATAGCCGCGGTTGAAGTCGGTTTCGTATTGATCGCGCCCGCCCGCGACGAGCATGAGATGGCGCGGGGCGATTTGCGGGATCAACTGTTTGAAGGGGATGGGGGGTTCACCGAGATATAAACCCGCAAGCCAGAATGCCTGCCCGTTGATGAAGGTGGTGAATTGATCGCCTAGTCCGGGATAGGCAGGAATATCGTCGCGCCCGTTGATGCCGAGTCCGTCGCTCCACACGGCGGCAAGGCGAGGTTCGTCGGGTGCAGCCATGACGAGGATATGCGCGCCAAGCGACAATCCCACTCCGCCGACGCGGTCAGAATCGACTTCGGGACGCGCCGCCAACCAGTCGATGATCGGCGTAATATCGCGCTGATCGTGCAGCCCCATCGATTGGCGATCCCCGGTGCTTTCGCCGGATGCGCGCTGATCGTAAATCAGCACGCCGTAGCCCGCTTCATGCAAGACGCGCGCGTGACTGCGTGATCCGGTGCGATTGCCGCGACTGCCATGCAGCACCAGCACCACCGCGCGATTATCTTCGCTGGGCGGAGCGTACCATCCAGCGAGGGTCACGCCATCGGCGGCGGGGATGTGGACAAGTTCGACGCGATCCCCAAGTCCGCTGTCCTCAATGCAGCAAACAGTGTAGGACTGCGGCGTGGTCTGCAAGTAGACGAGGATGAACGGTCCAATGTAGGCGATAATCAAGACGAGTTCGAGAAGGACTGCAAGCGTGACGCGGCGGCGATACAGCCATCCCCCAAGCGCGCCAAGTCCCAATTCAAGGGCAAGCCCAACCCCAAAACCAAGCGCCGCCCCCAACAGTGTCCAAGGGGCGGGTTCGAGGACGTAATAGCCGATGACGAAAAACAACATGGCAAAGACGATCATATTGACGATGGGGAATAACAGGCGCTTGGGGGTCATTCGTTGTGCAGTCGTCATGGGGTTATGCCGCCTGAAGGGGAGAACGTGACTCGCGGCGAGCGGCAAAATAAAATACCGCCGTCCACATCAGATGATGGATGGAATTGCAGAAGAAGAACGCCAGCAGCAGCACGGATGCGGCGTTACACATCCCCAAGCCGAAGGTCGCGCCATGCGCGGCGATGAGATAGCCATTGAGGATGGCGAAGATGCACATCGGGCGGAAGAAGATCGACGACGGACGCACGCGCAGCACAGCTTCGCCCAACCACACCAAGCTGATCCCCAAGAGAACAGCGCCCGTCAGCCAGCTTGCGTTGAAAACTTCCGCCAGCGGGACAGCCGTCGCGCCGAAACACGTTGCATACAGGGGATTAATGGCGTACACGGCGATACTGGTCAGCGCGACGATGCTCACGCCCGCCGAAACCGCGTAGGTGCGCCAGCGCACGTTTAAGTTGCAGCGGGTTGCCAGCAGAGTACGCATCGCGTCCATCATGATCAAGACCGTGACGAGGATCACGCCGTTGTACACCAGCGCTCCCTGAACGTTGTAAGGCATTTGTCCCGCAAGTTCGAGCATGACTAGTATGGGATAGGCTAGGGACGCAGCGGCGGCGATCCAGTAGCGTCGTTCAGCATTATGAGTGTCGCGCATGCCAGTCCCTGTCACACGGGGATCGCCGAGATCGGCAAGCGCGGCGTGATGGGCTTCGTCGGAAGATTTGCCCTCATCGCGGTAGGTATCAAACGCATCGAGATAGTGGGTGTAGAGTTCCTGCCGCGCGAGTCGGGCTGTTTTGCGGGACAATCCGCGTGTGGCAGTGTCGAGCCAGCGGTCAATTTCCTGCTGCTGCGGCGTGGTCACGATGTGCTCTCCCCTTTTAACACACGGTCAACCGCGCCCGAGAACTGTTTCCAGTTGGCGCGTTCGGCTTCAAGCGCGGCGTGTCCATTCTGCGTCAGGCGATAGTAACGGCGCATCCGCCCATCTTCTTCGTGATCGAACGCTTCGATGAGTCCCTGTTTTTCTAAGTTGTGCAGCGTGGGATACAACGTGCCTTCTTTGAAATCTAACACGCCTTCGCTCTGCTGCTTGATGCGCTTGGCGATCTGGTAGCCGTGATTTGCGCCGCGCGACAGCACATGCAGGATAAGCAGCGGCAAACTGCCTTTGAGGTTCATACGCATCGCCTTCCAAGCGCATTGAATTCCAATGCATCGAATTTCTATGTATCAAAATACATCAAAATTCGATGGGGTGTCAAGCAAAAAACATTGAGTCGCGCTTCAGCGGGTTTAACGGTTTAATTAGGGCAAACACTAACGTTCAGGAATCACGCATGGATTACGCGATTCATCTCTATGTGCCGAAAACAGGCACGCTCACGCCCAAAATGGTCGAATGGCTGTACCAGAATGGGCAAAGCGTCGATCAGCCGGAAATCTTTTGGCCCGTGCGAAAAATTATCCCGCGCAAATTGGGGCGCATTCTGTACAACTTCGATAAGTCGCTCATCCCCAAGCCCGCGCCGAATCAAGATGTCGAATTTGCGTACCCGATGGAGCAGTTGGGGCTGCGGCTGTATTTGCACGAACGCGGCGTGATCATCGGTTTCCTGTATATGGGCGGGGGATTGGCGCGCATCACGTTGGGGATTGTGTACACGTATATCCGCTTTTTGTACGAAAACGCGGGCTTTTGGAGCTATGATCCGCAGTTGAACGTGATCAGCTACGCGGATGATTTTCAATCGATTGATGAAACCGCGCAGTTGATGGATGAACTGCTGCCGAAGATGCTGTCGGGGTGAATTTGAACGCGCAGGACGAAACAAGTTTCGTAAGGGTTGTCCGTAGTTGTTCTTAACCTCGCCCCGTGTGTGATTCCTCCATAGGCATCAAGTTAAGGGATTCGGCTAGAGAAATCTGGTCGAAAATTGCCTTCATGAACCTCTCCCCCTGCCCCTCCCCGAATTCGGGGAGGGGAGAAAACTGAGATTCTCCCACACAAGATCGCGGGGGAGAGGTTGGTTTGCAGCTACGGACAAGCCTAGAAGCGCGTCCCTACAAGGACTTTTGTCCTAACGAAACTCCCCGAAACTTTTCTGCGCCTTTTGACTCGGTATTGGCATCGAACCGATTGCAATACCGAGTCAAGATGAGGATGCAGAAATGTTCAAGAAATCGTTTGTTTTCGCGGCACTCACGTTGATCACGCTGTTCGTGTTTACGCTGTCGGCGGTGTCGATCACCAATGCGGATGGAACGGAAACACCCACTCCCGGCGGCACACCCACCGCTAGCGTTACCCCTACCATTCCCAACCAGATCAAAGTTGAAGGTGTGGTAACGAGCATCACAGGCACGATCATGACCGTTGCGGGGCAGCAGATTGAAACCGCCGCCGCGACGATTGAGCGCGGTGTCGCGGTGGGGCGTGAAGTGGATGTGTATCTCATCCCCGTGACGGGTGGCGCATGGTTTGCCCTTCGTGTTGAACTTGATGATGATGAGGACGACCTGAATGAAGCCGAGATCGAAGGGATTGTACAGGCGTATGATGGTCGCTATGTCACGATTGGCGGGCGTGTATTTGATACACAGGGTGCGCGCTTTGACGATGATACCGTGATCGTGGTGGGTGCGTACCTCGAAGTTAAGCTGGTGAGCGGCACGGGCGGCGTGTGGACTGTTCGCGAAGTTGAACGCGACGACGACGAAGTGGGCTTCTTCGACGATGACGACGACAGCGGCGACGACGACAGCGGCGACGACGACAGCGGTGACGACGACAGCAGTGACGACGACAGCGGTGGCGACGACAGCGGCGACGACGACAGCGGCGACG